>Ga0074195_1001267_pt1 | contig 36907 bp, 27 predicted proteins | sample EPASupsiteHSE623_FD_64525 | JGI IMG/M metagenome (GOLD analysis project Ga0074195, IMG submission 64525) | Bioremediated contaminated groundwater from EPA Superfund site, New Mexico - Sample HSE6-23 | ecosystem: Environmental > Aquatic > Deep subsurface > Groundwater > Contaminated ... | reverse complement strand
CGCCTTTCAACGCGGCAACGGCGGCTTTCGCCTTGAATGCTGCCGTATGATTCCTTCTGGGCCTTCTCATCTGCTGCTCCTTTCGCGGGCAATTTATTCGCCCATAAGAGCAGATTCTCCACTTATCGGCCAGTCCTATTTTTGCTGGGCCACTTCTAACGTTGAAATGCGTCTAGTCGATTTTTAATCCGGTTTTCTAGGGATTTAATTGGTGAAGCTTCCCGAGCGTTGAACTTCTGCACCTGGGGTTGTAGAAAGGCTCGATGTAGACAAAGACCTGCGCAGTGTTTGTTCAACAAAGCTTAGTTCTCGTGCTATGGCTCCTACCGTTTGATCATCCGGAGTTATTCTCCTTCCCTTGCAGGATGAAATTTCAGGGGAAACTCATTCGGCAATCAGCCTTTGCGGTGTCATCCAGCCATCCTGGGTTAGTTCGCACAGGCCGAGGAAACCTCCTTCGGCATAAGCGCGCCAGCGTCGTTCTCCAGCATCGCCGTTCCAGCGTACCGGCTGTCCATGGCAGAGACGCGTAGCGCTTGCGGCGTCCAGATCGGCCCGAGGTAGCGCAACGAGCAATGCGTCGGGCGGCAGCAGGCGCGCATCGCGTGCTTCGGGCGGCATCGTTTCCAGTTCGACCAGGGTTATCCCTTGAAGCAATTGTTGGGTACCTATGCGCGTGCGGCGTAGCGCTGCAAGATGCGCGCCGCAACCGAGCGCTTCGCCGATATCCTGTGCCAAGGTACGAATATATGTGCCCTTGCTGCAATCGACGCTGATTGCAAGCCTGTCGTCCTCGAAACCGAGCAGGTGGATGGCATGGATGGTGATGCGACGCGCTACGCGCTCAAGCACAATCCCCTGTCGCGCGTATTCGTAAAGTGGCTTGCCATCGCGTTTCAGCGCCGAATGCATGGGGGGAACTTGCATGATTTCACCCGTAAATCGGGGAAGAACCGCCTCGATCTGTTCTATGGTTATCCTGACCGGCCGTGTTTCCAGCACCTGTCCTTCAGCATCTGCGGTATCGGTGATAATTCCGAAACGGATCGTGGCATCGTAGCTTTTGTCCGCATCAAGCATTTCGCCTGCGAACTTGGTGGCCTCGCCGAAGCAAAGCGGCAGCAGGCCGGTGGCAAGTGGGTCGAGGGTGCCGGTATGCCCACCCTTGGCGGCGTTGTAAAGGCGGCGCGCCATTTGCAGGGCGGCATTGGATGTGATGCCGGCTGGCTTGTCGAGTAGCAGCACGCCATTAACGGCTCGGCGCACTCTTTTGACGTTGTTGCCGCTTTTCCCTGGGGGGCGGCATGGTTCACTCATGACTGAAATTGGCGCTTATTCCTTGGTTTCGCTGCTTGACTGTACTGCTTCGTCAATCAAGCGGGAAAGGCGCGTTCCTTGCTCGACGGAGGCGTCATAGACGAAATGCAGTTCCGGCAGGGTATGGATGCGAATTCGCTTGCCAAGTTCGCGGCGCAGAAAACCGCTGGCGCGCTTGAGTCCGGCCGTTATTTCGTCAAGATGCTCAGCTCCTGCCAATGTGGTAAAAAAAACCTTGGCATGTGCATAGTCAGGGGTAATCTCGACTTCCGTCAAGGTGACCATGCTGACGCGCGGATCTTTCAGCTCAAGCTGTATAAGCCCGGCCAGTTCGCGCCGGATCTGTTCAACAATGCGGCTGGAGCGGGAAAAATCCTTGGGCATCTCTGGGGGGGGATCAAAGTGTCCGCGCGACTTCGAGTATTTCGAACACCTCGAGTTGATCGCCTTCATTCAGATCGTCATAGTTCTTCAAGGACAGGCCGCATTCGAAGCCGTTCTTGACTTCCTTGACGTCGTCCTTGAAGCGCTTGAGCGAATCCAACTCACCGGTGTGAATAACCTGGTTGTCGCGCAACAGGCGCACCTTCGAGCCGCGCTTGACCATGCCTTCGAGCACCATGCAACCGACGACGGTGCCGATCCTGGAGATGCGGAATACCTGCCGCACTTCGACCATGCCGATAACCTGTTCGCGCTTTTCTGGCGACAGCATGCCGGAGAGGGCAGCCTTGACCTCGTCGACCGCGTCATAGATGATCGAGTAATAGCGGATATCCACGCCGAGGCTCTCGGCTAGTTTACGCGCCTGCGCATCTGCGCGCGTGTTGAAGCCGATGATGACGCCTTTCGAAGCAGCCGCTAAGTTTACGTCGGATTCGCTGATGCCGCCCACTGCAGCATGGATGACGTTGACCTTGACTTCCTCTGTCGACAGTTTGTTGAGCGATTGAGCCAGCGCTTCCTGCGAACCCTGAACGTCCGCCTTGATGACCAGGGAGAGCGTCTTCGCTTCGCCTTCGCCCATCTGGTCGAGGATGCTTTCCAGTTTGGCAGCCTGCTGCTTGGCCAATTTGACGTCGCGGAATTTGCCTTGACGGAACAGTGCTATTTCTCGTGCTTTGCGTTCGTCAACCAGCACGATGGCATCGTCTCCAGCCGCAGGCACGTCGGTGAGTCCTTGGATTTCAACGGGAATCGACGGTCCGGCTGATTCAACCACCTTGCCGTTTTCGTCAAGCATGGCGCGCACGCGGCCAAATACGGCGCCGACCAGCAGCGCATCGCCACGTTTCAATGTGCCCGATTGCACCAGTATCGTTGCTACTGGCCCCTTGCCCTTGTCGAGACGGGCTTCGATGACCAGTCCCTTGGCTGGGGTGTCCGTGGCCGCCTTGAGTTCAAGCACCTCGGCCTGTAGCAGTACCTGTTCGAGCAGTTCGTCGATCCCCTGGCCCGTCTTGGCCGAGACCGGGACGAACGGGACATCGCCGCCATATTCCTCAGGGATCACGCTTTCGGCGACCAGTTCCTGCTTGACGCGATCCGTGTTGGCTTCCGGCTTGTCGATCTTGTTTACTGCGACAACCAGTGGGACGTTGGCCGCTTTGGCATGATGGATTGCCTCCTTGGTCTGGGGCATGACGCCGTCGTCGGCAGCGACAACCAGAATCACGAGGTCGGTGGCCTTGGCGCCACGCGCCCGCATAGCGGTAAAGGCTTCGTGACCCGGCGTATCAAGGAAGGTGACCATGCCGCGCGGGGTTTCGACGTGATAAGCGCCAATGTGCTGCGTAATGCCACCGGCTTCGCCTTGCACTACGCGTGTCTTGCGGATGAAGTCGAGCAGGGAGGTCTTGCCGTGGTCGACGTGGCCCATAACGGTTACCACTGGCGCACGCGGCAACAACTCATGCTGTTGATCCTTGACGGCCTCTTCCTCATTGAGAAAGGCATCCGGGTCGTCGAGCTTGGCTGCGAATGCTTTATGGCCCATTTCCTCTACCAGGATCATGGCTGTTTCCTGATCCAGTACCTGATTGATGGTGACCATCGACCCCATCTTCATGAGTGCCTTGATAACTTCGGTTGCCTTGACGGCCATCTTGTGCGCCAGGTCGGCAACGCTGATCGTTTCTGGCACATGTACTTCGCGAACGATTTGTTCAATGGGCTGCTGGACGGCATGCGCCTCTTCGTCATGGCTGCTTTGTCTTCCTTGGCGGCCGCGTGGGCCGCCACGCCAGCCAGTCGCAAGGGGTGCGGCATTGTTGCCGCGGCCTTTGATGGCGCCACGTTTCTTGGTGGTATCTTCTTTCCAGGTGCTGACGGGCTTCTTGGCTGCTTTTTTATCTTCCGGTTTGACGGTGGGTTTGTGCAGGGTGCCGGATACGCCGGCAGCGGCTTCTGCACTAGGATCGGTCTTGGCTGAACTTGTGTCTTGCGCAGCCAACAATGCTGCTTGTTGCAAGGCGCGCTGTTCCGCCTCGAGGCGGGCGCGCTCCTGTTTTTGCTTGAATTCGGCAGACTGCAGGGCAATCAATTCAGATTGCTTTTGCGCCTCTTTCTCGCGCAGCAAGGTCTGCTCGGGATCGAGTTTTGGCGCTGCCGGCGCTGCAACCTTTTTGACGGTTTTGACTGGTGCGGGTTCCGCTGCGACCGGTGCCGGTGCCGGTGCCGGTGCCGGCGCAGGTGCGGGTTCAGCTACGGGTATTTCAATCGGCGCTGGTGGAGGAGCAATTTCCTCCTCTGCGGGCATTGCCTGGGGCTGTTTTTCCAGTGTGGCCTCGGCAGCCGTTTCTCCAGCTTCGCGCTTGACAAAAACGCGCTTCTTGCGCACCTCAACCTGGATTGTCCGTGCTTTGCCGCTGGCATCGGATGACTTGATTTCGCTGGTTTGCTTGCGCGTCAGCGTGATCTTGGCTTTTGGCGCCGCTTCGCCGTGCGATTTTCGCAGGAACTCAAGCAGCTTGGCCTTGTCCTGCTCGGACAAGGTGTCGTCGGATGCCTTGATGTTGAGACCAGCCTTCTGCAGTTGCTCAAGCAACGCAGATTCGGGCATTTTCAAGTCGCCGGCGAATTGTGCAACACTTATCTGTGCCATGGGAGTTCCCTGCGTTTATTCTGCTGCGAACCAGTGCGCTCGCGCCGTGGTAATCAGATTCCTGGCCCGCTCGTCGTCGATACTCGATAATTCAACCAGTTCATCCACTGCCAGATCGGCCAGATCGTCGCGGCAGTGTATGCCATTACGCGCTAACTTGGCGGCGAGCGTTTTGTCCATGCCCTCAAGTTCGAGGAGGTCGTCGTCAACGTTGCTCATTATTTCCTCGTCCACAATTGCCTCGGTCAGCAATGCGTTACGAGCGCGTTCGCGCAACTCATTTACTGTGGCTTCATCGAAGGACTGGATTTCAAGCATTTCCGACAGTGGCACATAGGCGACTTCTTCCAGCGTGGAGAAGCCTTCTTCGATTAGGATAGCGGCAACTTCTTCATCCACATCCAGTTTTTCCATAAACACCTGACGGATCGCCGAGTGTTCCTGCTCGGATTTTTGCTGCGATTCCTCGACCGTCATCAGGTTGATGGCCCAGTTCGTCAGTTCGGAGGCGAGTCGGACATTTTGCCCGCCACGGCCAATTGCGATAGCGAGATTGCTCTCATCGATCACTACGTCCATGGAGTGTTTCTCTTCATCCACCATGATGCTTGAAACTTCCGCAGGAGCTAGCGCGCCGATTACGAATTGGGCTGGATCTGCCGACCAGAGAATGATGTCGACACGTTCGCCGGCCAGTTCATTTGTTACTGCGGTAACGCGCGATCCGCGCATGCCGACACAGGTTCCGATGGGGTCGATGCGAGGATCGTTCGATTTCACTGCAATCTTCGCGCGGATGCCGGGATCGCGCGCAGCGGACTTGATTTCTAGCAGGCCGTCCTCGATTTCCGGCACCTCGAGTTCGAACAGTTTCATGATGAATTCCGGCGCGGTGCGCGACAATATCAATTGGGGACCTCGCGCGGTACGGTCAATTTTCATTAACCAAGCGCGCACCCGATCGCCGGGACGCATGTTTTCTCTCGGAATCATTTGTTCACGCGGCAGAATGGCTTCGATGCGTCCGGCCTCGATGATGGCATTGCCGCGCTCCATGCGCTTGACGGTGCCTGTCACCAGATGCTCCTTGCGATCAAGGAAATCATTCAGGATTTGCTCGCGCTCGGCGTCGCGGATTTTCTGCAGGATCACTTGTTTGGCTGCCTGGGCGCCGATCCGGCCGAAATCCACCGGCTCCAGCGCTTCCTCGATATAGTCTGCCAGGACTGCATCGGGCACTTGCTGTTGGGCCTCGGTTATTCCGATCTGCTGTTCAGGATTCTCGACAGCGCCATCTTCGACTACCAGCCAACGGCGGAAGGCTTCGAATTCACCCGTCTCGCGATCGATTTCGACGCGCACGTCAGTTTCTTCTCCGGCCCGTTTCTTGGTTGCCGAAGCCAGCGCCATCTCAAGCGCGGCGAACACAATGTCCTTCTGCACGTTTTTCTCACGTGCCAAGGCGTCTACCAGCAGCAACAGTTCGCGGCTCATTGTTCCATATCTCCTACATTTCTTTCGTATAGTCCATCAGAACTTTGGTATCAAGCGAGCTTTATCGATCAGTTCCAACGGCAATTCATATTTTTTTTCAGAACCATGCAAGTGCAGAACACCATCAATCGTTTCAGCTAGCACACCAGTGAAGTTACGCTGGCCGTTGACCGGCAGGCGCGTTCTAATCTGTGCTTCCTGCCCGGCAAAGCGCTCAAAATCCGACAATTTCTTCAGCGGACGATCCAGTCCGGGTGACGAAACCTCCAGACGGTCATAATCCACGTTTTCTACTGCAAACAACCGCGTCAGGTGGCTACTGACCGTGGCGCAATCGTCAATGCTGACCCCCTTGGAAGCTTCGGGTACGTCGATGAATACACGCAACAGACGGCCTCGCGGACTTGTCTCGAAGTCCACAAGTTCAAACCCTAGTCCGGTTACCGCTTGTTCGATCAGTTCAGTCAATTGCATTTGTTCAGTCAATTGCACTTATTCCGCGCCACAAATAAAAAATGGGCGAAACGCCCATCCTCGATCTCAATCCTACGCAAACCAAGATGCAGATATCGTGCGATGCCCGCTGATCGGTTCAATATGAAGCGAAAAGACGGCCAGCCACCCGTATAACTTTGAAATTATACCAATAATGGACGTCTGAGGCAAACTACTTTCGGCACAGTGCTGTGAGTTTTTGATCTGTCCGTTCTGTAGGGCGCAAACTGTCCGGTCGCCATCGTGCCCTAAAGATCGGTTTCGGCAAACAGTGCATGGCCCATTGGACATTTTCAGATTTCTTGGGTTTTCTCCAAGGTAGGCGCGACCAAGGGCAAGGACAGGGTGAAGGTGGTGCCTGAGCCAACTTCGCTTTCTACCGAGATGTCGCCGCCAAGCACGCCGGTGACGATGGTGTGCACGATATTCAAGCCCAGGCCGCTGCCACCTTTTCCCATTCTGGTGGTGAAAAAAGGGTCGAAAATACGGTCGATATTGGCTGCCGGGATGCCCTTGCCGTTGTCGCTAAGCTTCATCTCGACCAAATCCTCGTTGAGCTTGCGTGCCGAGATGCGCACCGTGCCTTTCGGTTCGCCGTCGAAGCCGTGAATGATGGCGTTGTTGATGAGGTTGGTGACAACCTGACCGAGCGGGCCGGGGAAACTATCCATCTGGATGTTTTCGGAAATTTCGAATCCAATTAGGTAAGGCGTCTTCTTGATTGTCGGGCGCAGCGTGACGATGATCTCCGAGGTGACCTCATGTAGCCCGAAAGGGCGGCGCTGGGAACTGGTCTGATCCACGGCAACCTGCTTGAAGCTGGAAACGAGTTCCGCAGCGCGGCGGAGGTTGCGCATGAGAAGGTCGGCGGCGTTGCCGGCATCGTTCAGATAATTTTCCAGCGTCGAGCGTTTGATGCCATTACTGAGCGCCTGGACGACGCTGTCGGTTTGTTCTTGTAATGTACTGGCTGCTATCAGACTATTGCCGATGGGCGTGTTCAATTCGTGCGCCACGCCGGCCACGAGCGAGCCCAGGGCAGCCAATTTTTCCGAGCGCAAAAGTTCGTTTTGTGTCTTCTTCAGATCGTCCAGCGCAGCCGATAGCTCGGCGTTGGCCAGCTTTAATTCCGTCTCCATTTGTTTAAGACTGGTGATATCGATGAATACGCTGACATAGCCGCCATTGGGCAGCGGATTCCGTCGCACATCGAGGATCGTGCCATTCGGCATGTGATGCTCTTCGTGAATGGACTCTCGCTCCCTGAATGGCAGAAGCCGTTTTTCAGCCAGTACTGCCGGATCGCCGGAACCATAGTCGCCACGTTCCGCATAGAAATGGAACATATCTGTCAATGACAATCCGGATTGCAGCATGCCTTCCGGAATGTTCCAGAGTCGTTCGGTGTTCGGCGTCCATAACTTGTAGCGAAGTTCCTTGTCCCAGATCACCATGCCGCCTGGCATGTTGTCGATGCCGTTCTTGAGGAGCGAGCTCTTCTCAGCCAGTTCGGCTTCGATGCGTTTGCGCTCGGTAATATCCTCAACAAACCAGATCGCCCCCCTGGGAAGATCATTGGGATCAATGGCCGAGCCGCTCAAGGCGACGACTATGGTCTGTCCATCCTTGCGCCGGAAGACACTCTCACCGTGATAGGTCTTGCCGATGCTTATGATTTCAAGATAGGCGCTGGTTACGATATTGTAGGCATCGTCGTTTGCGTACAGGATACATGTCGACAAGCCCTCGAGTTCGCCTTCCTCGTAACCTAGCATGCGACCCATCGCCAGATTTACGCGTCGCATGACACGTATCTTCGAATCCTGACTGGGAACGACAGTGAGAATTCCGTGCGGCGCATTTTTTAGAATCAGGGAAATCTCTGTTTGCGTTTCGTTGAGGTCTTTTTTGCTACCGAAAACCTCTTCCTTATGCGCAGTTACGCTAGCTTCCAATTCCTTCTCGCGTTGCTTGCGATGAGTAATTTCAGCGAAAGTGGTGATGTAGTTGCCGTTCAATAGCCGAGAGGTTTTGGACTCGTAATAGCGGCCATCGGGACGGCAACGTTCAAAAATCAACTGCCCTTCCATGATGCGCAGTGATTCGAGCGCATTGCTTACAAATTCGTCGACATTCACTGGGCCATATTCACCGCGCTCGGCGAGCAGGCGGATGGCTTGGGCGAGGGGGGGCCCTTTTTGCGTCATCTCGCCGGGCAAATCGAAGATTTCAATAAAACTATTGTTGCACGCCACCAGCAGGCCGTCCTTGTCGTAAATCGACACAGCAACATTGAGCTGATCTATGACCTCTTGCATCGCAAGGCTGAAACTACTGGAAGTTTTAATTACTGTCATATCTCTTTCTATCAAATCAATCGCAAACTTTACGCATCTCGCTTTTCTCAAGCCGCTTCTGATTTCTCAGCATGATCCCTAGATCATTTGCGCACACCGGCGGACTGAACAGGTACCCCTGGATGCGTTCGCAACTGTTGTTGTGCAAATAAGTAACTTGCGCTTCAGTTTCAACGCCTTCGGCAATGACGCCAAGATTCATGGTGCGGGCCATGGAGATCACGGTCACAGCAATAGCGGCGTCGTTGGGATCAGTGGCGATATCGCAGACAAACGATCGGTCGATCTTGAGCGTGTCGAGCGGCAGACGTTTCAAGTAGGCAAGGCTCGAATAGCCGGTGCCGAAATCATCGAGCGATAGATGCACGCCGAGTTGCTTGAGCTTATGCAGGGTGGTGACCGATTCGTCGATGTTCGACATCAACATGGATTCCGTGACTTCGAGTATGAGTGCGCTACCGTCCAGCCCGTTTGCAGCGAGAACTTCTGCGACCAGATCTTCCAGCCTGGACTCGCTGAATTGGCGCCCCGAGAGATTGACCGCAACGGAGATCGGAGCGAGGTTCGCCTCACGCCAGACAGCGTTTTGCCGGCAAGCTTCGTTGAGTACCCAGCTACCGATGGGCACGATCAGGCCGGTATCTTCGGCAAGCGGAATGAACTTGTCCGGTAGCACCATGCCGTGTTGCGGCCGGTGCCAGCGCAAGAGCGCCTCGGCTTCAACGATGCGGCCACTGGCGAGGTCGATGATAGGTTGATAGTAGACCTCGAACTCCTGGTGATCCAGGGCGCGGCGCAAATCGAATTCCATCTCCAGCCGCTCGCTGGTTCGCCGGTTCATGTCTTCGGCGTAGAAGCGGAAGGCTTTCAAACCGCAGGTCTTGGCTTCCAGCGCCGCCACCTCGGCATTGCGAATCAGCGACTCGGCATCGCCACCATCGCGCGGGTAGAGAGTAACGCCGATGCTTGCACTGATAACGACCTCGGCACAGGATAGAGGAAATGGAACCAGTATGCCGGCGTAAATCTTTTCGATGATATGCAACGTGTCGTCGGCGTTGGACAGGTCTGAGAGCAAAACCACGAACTCGTCGCCGCCGAGCCTGGCGACTGTGTCTCTTGGCCGCACCATTGCCAGCAGACGCATTGCCAGCATACGCAGCAACTCGTCGCCGGCATCGTGGCCGTAAGCGTCATTGACCAGGGCAAACCGGTTCAACGCGATCAATAGCACGCTGATCGAATTTCCATGCTCGGCAGTAGCAGCAACCGTTCGCCGGATACGTTCGAAAAGCAGGGAACGATTCGGCAGTCCTGTCAGCGCATCGTAGTGAGCATGGCGCGCAATCTGCTCCTCTTGCATCTTGTGCGCCGTAACATCGTTCATCACCGAAATGAAATGCGTAACCTCGCCGTGTTCGTCGGGGACTGGCGCTACAGTGAGTTCGTTCCAGTACATACTGCCATCCTTGCGAAAATTCTTCAGCAAGGCGCGACCCTCGCGTTTCTCGCGTAATGCGGAACGGATTTCGATCAGGCCGCTTTGCCCCGTTTCGTTTCCCAGCAGGAAGCGGCTGTTTTGTCCGATGACCTCCGTAGCCGTGTAGCCAGTGATCCGCTCGAAAGCCGGATTGATGTGGAGGATCGGATGTTTCCCATCGATCGCGTCGGTGACGATGATGGCGTTGGCGCTGGCGGCTACGGCACGTTCGAGCAAACGCAGGCGGTTTTCTGCTCTCTGATGCAGAGTACGCTCACGCAATGCGCCGAGGCCAAAGGCCAGGTCATCGGCCAGTTCTTGCAACAACTCAATTTCCTGAGGTCGGAAGGCACCGTTGGCATGCGAGCTAATATTCAGGCAGCCCAGCGTGTCGCCGTTAACGATTAGCGGAAGGGCAATGGATGTCAGCGTTCGTCCGGCGGCAGTTATCGGGCAGGGGGGGGTGCATGGAGTGCCAGCGGGGTCATCGCGAAAAATCATCTGCCGGCGGGTTCTGATCGCCTCGCCTGCAATGCTTTTACTGTGCTCCAGCCAGGAGCATACAAGACCATCGTTGCAATCGCTTGCGCACATCGAGACGTCGAAGTTCCTGGCTTCGGTCAAAGATAGCAAACCAACCCAGACCTGCGGGTATTTTCCATGGGTTGCCAGACGGTGAATGACGCTCGAGAGCAACTCGTGTTCCGAATTCGCCCGAACCAGAATCTCGTTGCATTCGCGGACCAGTTGCAAGTTGTGGTTTAGGCGATCTACCTCAAGATGTAAGGTTGGCTGCGTCTGAAAAACGGGGAGATGGCGATAGTTCATCGCACACATTCAGAGAGAACCGGATTGTTTAGTCCGGGGCTTACATCAGCAAAAAATGTCTGGCGGCACTTTTGTAGCTGCCGCCAGACCCATGGTATTGCTACATCTGATGTCGTCGTCGATAGCCACATCGGAGGGAGGATGTTCTATCAATTGGCTCCGTACTGCCAGACGGAGCGAGTTGATCGTCGACGATAATGGAGCGAAGCATGAAATCCACAGCTGGCCAAGGGATTCCTAACCGGGTTCTCAGCTTCGTCCATAGGGATGTATCCTAGGCGACCCAGGTTAGCTCTGACATCAGGGAATACCTGAGAGGCGGGTGGGGGTTCCCTGAGCGATTAGCCGAGTGATCCTAGGAATGCAATGTCTTGTGGTTTGAAGGATTTAACGGCTGGCGTCAATCAGACCGGTGCGAATTGCATAGCGGACCAGTCCGGCAACGTCGCGAATGCCGAGTCGTTCCATGATTTGCGCCCGGTGAGTTTCCACGGTCTTGATACTGACTTCGAGCTGGTAAGCTATTTCCTTGGTATTATTGCCGGCAGCGATCATGCGCAGGATCTCTGTTTGGCGGGGGGTGAGCAGATCGGCTCGGGGGGACTTATCCTGGTGCAGGTAGCCTTCGACAATATGCGCTGACACGGCCGGGCTTAAGTAAATATCGCCTCGAGAGACAGCATCGAGCGCTAATTGGAGTTCGAGCGTGGCAGCGTCCTTCAGTATGTAGCCGCAAGCGCCAGCACGCAGAGCCTGCTGCAGGTAATCGCCGGTAGCGTGCATGGACAGGATGACGACGCGGCAGGCAGGCAACTCTTTGTGCAGAATGGCTGTGGCATCCAGACCATTCATATCCTTCATCGCGATGTCCATAAGCAGAATGTCGGGTTTGTAACTGCGAGCCAGTTCAAGCGCCTCCCTGCCATTGTTTGCTTCACCGATTACCTTGACATTGGGCATTCCTTCAAGCAAGGCACGGATGCCAGCACGCACCAGTTTATGATCATCTGCAAGCAATATGCGCATTGTCTATATCCCAAGCTTTGCGGTTTCCGGAATCATTCCGCTATATGTTACCAGCGGGAATATGGCTCTTAAGGTACAGCCCTTGCCAAGTTGCGTATCAATTTCCAGCCGGCCGTTAACCAGTGACGCCCGCTCCTGCATGCTCACCATGCCCATGTTGCTGCCGCTGTTCTTGAGTAGAGTCGGGTCGAAGCCCTTGCCATCATCAACCACTTCGAGGCGCAACTCATCGTTGATGGCATCGATTCTTACCCAGATATTGCGGGCACGAGCATGCTTGATGGTGTTGGTAATAGCCTCCTGGGAAATGCGGTAACAAGCGATAGAGGTCGGCTCTGGCAGATCGGCTGGAACTCCGTCGGCAGCGAAATGCGCGGCGAAGCCGGCGAGGCGGCTCTGGCGTTCCAGATTCCAGCGTATCGCCGCTGGCAGGCCGAGGTCGTCGAGTTGGGCCGGACGAAGGTCAAGGGACATCTGGCGCACCTGCTTCAGCACAGTGTCGGTAATGCTGACGGCTGCGCCGATCTGGATATGGATATGGAGGTCTTTAGTTCTGGGGCGAAAGCTGAGGCTTTGCAGGGTAATCTTGAGCGCAGTTAGCGACTGGCCAATTTCGTCGTGAAGCTCGCGCGCCAGCGTGCGGCGTTCTTCTTCCTGTACCTGCAGCAAACGCGCTGACAAAGCCAACAGGCGCTGGTTGGCTGCCGCCAGATCTTTCTCGACCAGACGGCGCTCGGTGATGTCGCGGAAAACCGCAAGAATATGTGATTGTCCATCAATTTCAATCAACTCGGCAGACATCAGCCCACTCCGTATCTCGCCCGACTTGTTGCGAGAATCGGCCTCCATTTCAACCACCCGGCCCTTATCATGCAACTGGGCGATGAAGCGGTCTCTGGCCGTTGCGTCAGCCCACAAGTTCAGATTCCCGGCCAAACTGCCAATCATTTCCTCACGTCTGTAACCAGTGCCTCGGATGAGCGCCTCGTTTACGTCGACGATGCGGCCATCCTTAGTTGAGGAGATAATAATTGCGTCGGGGCTGGAGCGGAATGCGGCCGCGAACTTTTGTTCCGAGACGCGCAATGCATCTTCCGTCCGTTTGCGTTCGGTGATGTCGCGGGCAATGCCGAGTACGCCGACGAGTTCGCCTTTGCTGTCATACATCGGCGTCTTGATGGTTTCAAACAGTCCCCGATAACCAGTGTCGGTAAAAGCGAGCCATTCCTCGTTGCTGCTGGGCTTGCCAGCCATCGCGGCCTTGCGGTCGTGTTCGCGGAAAAAATCCGCCAGATCCTTGTCCACAAAGTCGTAATCGGTCTTGCCGACAATGTTCGCTTCCTTTGCGCCAAAAAAACGCTCGAACATCGGGTTGCAGGCCAGATAGACGCCGTCTTTGTCCTTCAGCCAGACCAAGTCGGGAATGGTTTGCACTAAAGTGCGCAGGTGGGTATGTTCGCTTTCCAGTTGTGCCGTACGCTGCTTGACCTTGCGCGACAGCGTCGCCCCCCACAGCGCCAGCAGGCCGCCAATCAGCGCTGCTGCCAGCAGTACCTGGCCCAGATAACGGCTATTGGGTGACGGATTGAGGCTGCTGCCCATCCACTTGTCGCGCAATGCTTGTTGTTCCGAGGCGGTGATTGCGGAAAGTCCTTTCTTCAGCAGTGCCAAAGTTTCGGCGTCTCCTTTACGCACAGCGCGATGGAACTCGCCAACGTACAGCTCGAATGCCTTGTGGAAATCCTTCTCGGCGTGGGCACGGTAGAGCAAATAGTTGGCAGGCGGCTCGTCAAGGCAAAATACCCTGATTTGCCCAGCAACCGCGGCTTGAACCAGGGTTTCATAGTTGGCATAGCGCTGCATACTATGAATTCCGGCTTCTTCAAGCTTTTCGACACAGGCGTCCCCTGCCTTCACTCCGACAAGAAAACCCCGCAACGTCTTGAGATCGACAATGCCGCCGATGCCGGCATGCGTGTAGATCGTCGCTGGAATTTGAGCATATGGCGGCGAGAAATCGAAAGTGTTTTCACGTTCCTTGGTCCGGAAGATCGTATCGATAACATCTGCCTGCTGGGCTGCCATTTTTTGCAGCGCTTTTTCCCAGTCGGTAGCTTCCAGTTCAATGCGCACCCCGGTTCTTTCTTCCCACAGTTTCCAGATGTCCACCAAATATCCATTTAGTACGCCACTAGAGTCGCGAAATGCATAGGGTGGATAATCGTCATCCATCACTACCCTCAGCGTGGTTTGAGTAGTGGTTTTACCGGGGACGCCCTGTGTCGCGGCGCAAGGCATTGCCGCGGCGAAGAGCAGAATGCAGGCGCATGACATAAGCGTTGCAACGCTTATGTCGAAGAAGGCGATATTGGCGCGGGTGTGACGGCGGGATGCAGAATGCATGAAATACATATGCCTACTTGGGCGCTCTTCTCAACTCGATCAAGTGAGAATTATGCCCTCAAAAAGCTTGTAGGAGGTACTGATATGCCAAGGCGCTCTGGGTAGGCAACTGAGAAAGAGCCACGGTCACCTTGACGCCTTGTGCTTTGTCAGTTGCATCCGTCGGGAGAATCTGCCTCGTGTTTTTGAGCACGGCAGTTGGAGCGTACAGTGTTATTACTGGCTTGCCGGGAATGACATGCTACTTCCTTGAGGCTAGCCGCGTACCTTGGATGCTATGGCTACGAGCGTGACCTTTTATGTTTGTTTGTCTGAAACGGTTCCTTCGTCTGGCGCTGCAGCCGGTTTTTTTACCATCGGGATGAGCTTCAACAACTTTGCTACTTCATCCGGCTCCAGTTCCAGCACCATGCCGCGTTTCAGGCGTGGCGGCATTTGCACCGGGCCGTAACGCACCCGCATCAGGCGGCTGACGGTGATGCCGACCGCTTCGAACATGCGTCGCACCTCGCGGTTGCGGCCCTCGGCCAAAGTTACGCGCAGCCAGCGATTGGTGCCTTCGCCGCCACCTTCGGCCATCCGGTCGAATTTCGCCAGACCGTCCTCCAGTTCGATTCCTTCGAGCAGTTTTTCTCTTGCTTCGACGGACAGGTCGCCGACGATGCGCACGGCGTATTCCCGCTCGATTTCGCTGCGCGGATGCATCAGCCGGTCGGCCAGCGAGCCGTCGCTGGTGAACAGCAGCAGTCCACAGGAGTTGAAGTCGAGGCGGCCGACCGCGATCCAGCGTCCGCCGCCGATTCTCGGCAGCTTGTCGAATACGCTGGGCCGGCCCTGCGGGTCGTCGCGCGACACGATTTCGCCTTCTGGCTTGTGATAGAGCAGCACGCGGGTGCGGCGTTGGTCGGCGAACCGGAGATGCGCCAGCTTGCCATTGACGCGGACCTTGTCCTGCGGCCCGATACGTTGGCCGACGTGGGCGGGCTGGCCGTTGACGCTGACCCGTCCAGCCACAATCCATTCTTCCAGTTCGCGCCGCGAACCGAAGCCGGCATCGGCAAGCGCCTTATGCAGCTTGGTCGAGGCCTCGACGACGGGTGCTTGTCTTGGGACATTACGCGCTGGGCGCCCTTGGCTAGCGCTATCGTTGCCGGATTCCGCGCGGGGAGAGGCCGGCGGGCGGAACGGAGTTTTGGAACGAGCGGTGTGGATTGAGGGGCGCCTGGGCCGATTCGGGGTGTCAGGTTTGCGGGGCGGCATCGGCGGTCTCCATGGCGTGCTCAATCTCGGCCAGCGGCGGAAGCTCGGCGAGGCTGCGCAAGCCGAGGTCATCAAGAAAGGCTTTGGTGGTCGCATACAGCGCCGGACGCCCGGGGGTATCGCGGTGGCCGACGGCCTCGATCCAGCCGCGCGACTCAAGCGTTTTGATGATATTCGGCGATACGGCCACCCCACGAATGTCCTCGATATCGCCACGCGTCACCGGTTGCCGGTAAGCGATGATGGCGAGTGTTTCCATCACGGCGCGCGAATACTTGGGCGGTTTTTCGTTCTTCAGGCGGTCGAGGTAGGCCTGGTATTCGGGACGCGTCTGGAAACGCCAGCCGCTGGCGAGTTGCGTCAGTTCGACGCCGCGCTGCGCCCAGTCGCGGCGCAGGTCGTCGAGCAGGGCGCGTAGCGTCTCGTCGTCGAAATCCTCGTCGAACAAGCGCTTCAGCTCGGACAGGCTCAGCGGCTCGCTTGCGGCAAGCAGCGCCGTTTCCAGAACCAGCTTGAAGTCTTCGGGCTTATAGAGAGGTAGAGTTTGCATCGGCCAATTTTACATAAATGGGAGCGAGCGCTTCGCTCTGGGTGATTTCAACCAGTTGCTCGCGCATCAGTTCAAGCATGGCAAGAAAACAGACGACCAGGCTGGAAGCTCCCGCCGTCACATCGAACAACCGCTCGAAAGAGACATAGGCGCCGCCTTGCAGGCGACGCAAAATCAGGCTCATGTGCTCGCGCACGGAGAGTTCATCGCGCTTGACTTTATGATGCTGCGACATGCGCGCCTGTTTCATCAACTGCAGCCAGGCCACTTGCAGGTCGTGCAGACTTACCTCGGGCTGACGTTCCACGACCTTGTCGGCGATCCAGACGGTTACCCATTCGTAATCGCGTTGCGCCTGTGGAAATTGATCGAGTCTTTGCCCTGCTGCCTTCATTTGCTCGTATTCGAGCAGGCGCCGCACCAGCTCGGCGCGCGGGTCTTCCGCCTCGCCTTCGTGCACTTTTGACGCGCGCGGCAGCAGCATGCGCGACTTGATCTCGATCAACATTGCCGCCATCAACAGATATTCGGCGGCCAGTTCGAGGTTGCGGCGGTGCATTGCATCGACGTACACCAGATATTGCTGTGTCAGCGGCGCCATCGGAATGTCGAGAACATCGATATTGGCGCGGCGGATCAGATACAGCAACAGATCAAGCGGCCCTTCAAACGACTCGAGGATGATTTCGAGCGCGTCCGGCGGTATGTAGAGATCCCTCGGCAGCTCGGCCAGCAACTCGCCATAGATGCGCGGTTGGTGCGGCGAGCCGACGACCGCCTCGGCTACGGCGGATTCCGGTGTGGGATCAGATATATCTACGGTCACGAATAGCCCAGTCCCATCGCTTCGCGCACGTCGCGCATCGTGTCCTGCGCCAGCTTGCGCGCCTTCTCGCAACCGTCTGCGATGATGTTGCGCACCAGCGTCGGATCTTCTTCATACATCTGCGCCCGTTCGCGCATGGGAGCCTGTTCCTTGAGTATCGCTTCGATCACCGGCTGCTTGCATTCGATGCAACCGATACCGGCGCTCTTGCAGCCGTTTTGCACCCACGCGTGCGTATCCTCGCCGGTATAGATGAGGTGTAATTGCCACACAGGGCATTTCGCCGGATCGCCGGGATCGCTGCGCCGTACCCGCTGCGGGTCGGTCTGCATGGTGCGGATTTTTTTTGTGATCGAGTCGGCATCCTCGCGCAAGGTAATAGTATTGCCATAGGACTTGGACATCTTCTGTCCGTCGAGACCCGGCATGCGGGCCGATGCGGTAAGCAACGATTCAGGTTCGACCAGGATCATCTTGCCGCTGCCTTCGAGATAGCCGAACAGGCGCTCCCGGTCGCCGTGAGAAAGGCTTTGCGCCTCGTCCAGCAAGGCATGCGCCTCGTCCAGCGCCTCTTCCTCGCCACGTTGCTGGAAGCGGGTACGCAGTTCCTCATAGAGTTTTGCGCGCTTGCTGCCGAGTTTTTTCACGGCATCTTTCGCCTTCTCCTCGAAACCAGGTTCGCGTCCGTAGAGATGGTTGAAGCGGCGCGCAATCTCGCGCGTGAATTCAATATGCGGCACCTGATCCTCGCCCACCGGCACCTGGTTGGCGCGGTAAATCAGGATATCGGCTGCTTGCAGCAGCGGATAGCCGAGAAAACCGTAGGTGGTTAGATCCTTGTGGGTCAGCTTCTCCTGCTGATCCTTGTAGGTCGGCACGCGTTCCAGCCAGCCCAGCGGCGTCATCATGGATAGGAGCAGGTGCAGTTCGGCATGCTCCGGCACTTTCGACTGGATGAACAAGGTTGCCTGTGAAGGGTCGACGCCTGCCGCCAACCAGTCGATGACCATGTCCCATACACTGTTTTCGATGACTTCCGGCTCATCGTAATTGGTCGTCAGCGCATGCCAGTCGGCAACGAAGAATAAACAGGGATACTCATGTTGCAGCTTGACCCAGTTTTTCAGCACACCATGGTAGTGGCCTAGGTGCAAGCGTCCTGTGGGGCGCATTCCGGAGAGAACTTTTTCCGCGTACATAGCAAGTGTCAGAATTGGAAAATGGTAGAGAGCAGCCAGATAAAAGCCGTCATCGGCGGCATCAGCAGCAGTTCGAGTACGCCAGTAAACAACAACAGCAGCAGGATAACAAGACCATAAGGTTCCAGCCGCGAGAACTTCCAGGCCAGCCGATACGGCAGCAGGCTTACGGCGATGCGTCCGCCGTCGAGCGGCGGGATCGGCACCAGATTGAGCAGCAACAGCATGGCATTGATCTGGATGCCGGCCATGCCCATTTTCGCCAGCGGCAAGGCGTAGGAATGCTCTGGCATCAGCACGGCGAGTTTGAATAGGCTGGCCCACCCCAGCGCCATCAGCAGATTTGCGCCCGGTCCGGCGGCGGCGACCCACAACATGTCTTGCTTGGGACGGCGCAGGCGGCTGAAGTCCACCGGCACCGGCTTGGCCCAACCGAACAGGATGCCTGCGCTTCCGAATAGCTTGCTGGTGATCAGGATCAGCGCCGGCACGATGATCGTCCCCACCAGGTCGATATGCTTTGCCGGGTTGAGGCTGACACGACCGAGTTGCCAAGCCGTCGGGTCGCCGAAATGGCGCGCGGCATAGCCATGGGCTGCTTCGTGCAAAGTAATAGCGAAAATGACTGGCAGTGCCCAAATTGCCAGAGTCTGGATCAGATTGTCCATAGGTATGGAGAAAGACGAGGCTGCAATTCTACCAAAGACAGGCGCTTATAAACCGAGCGGCGCCAAAGGGCCCCGCCCGGCGCGGATCAACTCGGGCGCGCCTGCGACAAGATCGACCACGGTGGTCATCTCGCAACCGCAAGGCCCGCACTCGATTATCAGCTCGAGTTGCTTCTCCAATTGCCTGCGGATTTCCTGGGGATCGGACAGGGGAAATTCCTCGCCGGAAAGAATCAGCGTGGAAGTCAGCAAGGGTTCATCGAGTTCGGCCAGCAATGCCTGCACCAGCGGATGATCCGGCACGCGCAGGCCGATCGTTTTGCGCTTGGGATGCAGCAGGCGGCGCGGCAATTCCTTGGTGCCTTCCAGCAGAAAAGTATAGCTTCCCGGCGTGGTGGCCTTGAGCAACCTGAACTGGACATTATCGACGCGGGCGTAAGTGCCGATTTCGGACAGATTGCGGCACATCAAGGTGAAATGGTGCCGCTCGCCAACACCTCGAATTCGCCGGATTCGCTCCAGCACCGCGGCATCGCCGATATGACCGCCGAGCGCATAGGCCGAGTCCGTCGGCAGCGCCACCAGACCGCCGTTGCGAATGATCTCCACCGCCTGCTTGACCAGGCGTGGCTGTGGAAGATCGGGATGTAAGGAAAAGAATTGCGCCACGGAATCAGAGTCGTTCCCAGATCGGCGTCAAGCCATCGGGCAATGCCGACATGCGGCCAAGGTCGATCCAGCTCTCGCCGGGGCCATGGAAATCGGAGCCGCGCGAGGCAAAGAAACCATAGCTGCGCGCGATATTGGCGAACTCGCGTATCTGGTCGGCGGAATGGGTGCCCGAAACCACCTCGACACCCTCGCCGCCGAGTTGCTTGAACTCATCGAGCAATTGGCGCAACTCCTTGTTGCTGATGCGATAGCGGCCCGGATGCGCCATTACTGCCATGCCTCCCGCCGCATGAATCCAGCCGATCGCCTGTGCGAGGGTTGCCCAGACATGGGCGACATAACCAGGTTTGCCCTTGGCCAGCCAATAGTCGAAGACGGTTTTGACATCCCTGGCGTGACCTGACTCCACAATATAGCGGGCGAAATGCGCGCGCCCCACCAGCGCCGGATTGCCGACGAAGCGCAATGCGCCTTCGTAAGCGCCACGGATGCCGACTTTTTCCAGCTCGGCGGCCATCATTTGAGCGCGCTGGTCGCGTCCGCTACGCACTTGTTGCAGACCGGCGACCAGTTGCGCATGCGCTGGATCGATGCCAAGAGCGACCACGTGCACGGTCGTGTCCTTGCCCCACGACACGGAAATCTCGACGCCGTCGACGTAACGCATGCCAAGTTCGCTTGCCGTCGCTCGCGCTTCGGCAACGCCAGCCAACTCGTCGTGATCGGTCAGCGCCAGCAGATCGACGCCGTTGGCGCAAGCCCGGCGCACTACCTCAGCCGGTGTCAGCAAGCCATCGGAGACATTGGAGTGGCAATGCAAGTCGGCGTTCGTTATGTTTGATGCAGAATTCATGAATTGTCGTCAGGGCAAGAAAAAACAGCAGGCAGCGTCAGCCATTGCCGGAAAGGCGTGCATGATAAACGAGATCGCCTCCGACACCAAAAAACCCGGTAGAAGCCAGCTTGCTATTCAACCAGTAACGCTTCCCACGTCATCGAGTTGTGCGATGTAACATGCTTGGTGGATGCCGGCCACCATAATTCGTGAAAGCCGATTTATTATCGCGTCACCCATCCACCGCAAACCGGGAAAACCTGGCCGACGAAACACCCTGCGGCATCGCTGCATAGATATGCGGCGAAAGCGGCGTCTTCCAATGGCGTGACCAACCGGCCTAAAGGCACCTCGCGTTTGAGACGTTCCTGGAAGGCGGGGAGCGCCTGCGCCTCAGGGGGGAAATAGGTGGGATTCTCGACGAAGTTCTGGGCGATGGCATTCACTTGCACGTTGTGTGGCGCGACTTCGACGCCGACTGCCTGGATGTAGGACAGTTGCGCCCCGCGCGCGGCGCTGTAAGTCGAGTTCCGCTTTATGCCGCGTAGCGCGGCGGCGCTGCCCATCAGAAGGATTTTTCCGGCGCGGCGTTGAATCATTTGCGGCAACGCAGTCCGAAACAAGCGCGGCAGCGGATCGACCAGATGCGCGAAGACCGAGCGCCACTCTTCGTCGGTTGTTTCGATTGCCGGCGTGGTCGGCGCGGGGATGGCGAGATTTGCCAGCAGAATATCCACATGACCGGCCTGCCTGAACATCGAGTCGATTATTTCCGCATCCAGCAAAGCGCGGTCATCGGCGATAACTTCCGCGCCGCGCTTCGAGAACACTTCGCACAGTGCCGGTCCCATGAAAGTTGTGGCTTGGGTGATTAGAACCCGTTTGCCCGAAAGGTCGATACTCATGGCGTGTCCTCAAGTTTCGTTGCTGGGAGCGGAATATTTAGCCTGGCGGTTCCGATTCCCTCGTCCAGCCAGTTACATCGCTCCTTGCTGCCTGAAATGGCGGAAGCGGAAGCCGAGCAAGACCAGCGTGCCGAAGTAGGCAAGGGTTCCCGCAACTACCAGCGCAGCCAGGTGTTTCAGGCGTTCGGTCACCGGCATAGAGAGCCAGGCGGCTTCCGGCCCCATGACGAGCCAAAGCGTGATGCCCATTACCGCCAGCGCTGCCAATAACTTGCCGAAAAAAACCAGCCAGCCGGGCAATGGCGCATACACGCCGCGCTTGCGCAACCCTTGGAAGAGCAGGCCGGCATTGAGGCAGGACGCAATCCCGATCGACAGCGCCAGACCGGCATGCTTGAGCCAACCGATGAAAGCGAGGTTCATCAGTTGCGTCGCCGCGAGCGTGATGAGCGCAATCTTCACCGGCGTCTTGATGTCTTGGCGAGCATAGAAGCCCGGCGCTAGCACCTTGACCAGGATCAGCCCGCTCAGGCCGAGGCTGTAGGCAACCAGGGCGCTGCGTGTCTGCAATACGTCAGTGGCGGAATAAGCGCCATACTGGAACAGGGTCGACAATAGCGGTACGCCGATAATTGCCAGCGCTAGCGCGGCAGGCAGGGTCAGCAGCAGGGTCAGGCGCAGTCCCCAGTCAAGCAATGAGGAAAACTTTTCCGGGTTTTCGTCGGCATGACACTTGGAGAGACTTGGCAGGAGGATGGTGCCGAGTGCCGCGCCGAGCAGCCCTGCAGGAAATTCCATCAGGCGGTCGGCATAGTAGAGCCAGGAAATGCTGCCGCTCGGCAGGAACGAGGCGAAGATGGTATTGATCAGCAGCGAAATCTGCGACACCGACACGCCCAGTATCGCGGGCGCCATCAGCTTGAGGATGCGATTGACGCCTTCATCGCGAAGATTGAGGGAAAAGCGCGGCAGCATGCCGATACGTGCCAGCGCCACCACCTGGGCCGCCAATTGCATGAGGCCGCCGAGCAATACCGCCCAAGCCAGCGCCAGCACCGGCGGATCGAAATAGGGCGCGGCCAGCAGCGCCATGGCTATCATGCTCAGGTTGAGCAGCGCCGGCGTGATGGCGGGCAGCGCGAAACGGCTCCAGGTGTTGAGCACGCCAGCGGCCAGGGCCGCCAGCGACATGAACAGGATGTAGGGAAAGGTGATGCGCGTAAGTTCCACGGTCAGCGCGAACTTGTCGGCATCGGCGGAAAAGCCGGGCGCGGTGACGTAGATCAGCAGCGGCGCAACGACAATGCCAAGCACGGAAACCGCCAATAGCACCAGCGACAGCAGCGTGGCGACATGGTTCACCAGCCGCCGCGTCTCGTCCTCGCCGCGCTTGTTCTTGTACTCGGCCAGGATAGGGACAAAAGCTTGCGAGAAAGCGCCCTCGGCAAACAGGCGGCGCAACAGGTTGGGCAGGCGGAAGGCAACAAAAAAAGCGTCGGTCGCCATGCCGGCGCCGAATGCGCGGGCGATCACGAAATCGCGGACGAAGCCGAGGATGCGCGACACCAGCGTCATGCTGCTGACGGTAGCGAGTGCCTTGAGCAGATTCATGCGTTGCCGAGAGTTAATTGAAGCGAAACCGGGATGTTATCGGCTTCGGCGTGGCCACGCCAGAGATTGTTCCGGCGCAAATTTCTGGTAATGTTCCCAAACGCTGAGTCTTGAGCTTGATTGACAAAATCACGACGGGATTTTCTGTGCTATAAATCGATGAAACAGTTTAGGACTTTAAAGCCGATTTTCTATGCCAAGGCCAACTGGTCATGATACGTGAGGAACCCCAGCTTGATACATATCACTGAGGTTATGGATTCGGCGATCAAGCGAACGCGCCGGTATTTTGAAGACGAATTCATTATCGGCGCAGTCGAACCCGGCCAGATAACGGGGACGCTTGATATGCTTGATTTCCATGAAATGACTGCTGCCGTGAACATCGGCGGTCCCATCAGCCTGCTTGTCGCCTTCAGTTTCGAGCAAGGCTTGCTTGATGCTTTGTACCGTCACATGACGGCCGACTTCATTGTGCCGGTCGATGAGGAGGCGCAATACCGTGAGGCTGTTGCAGCGGAGATCGTGAACATTGTCGTTGGCAATTGCACGACTGATTTGCAGCAGCAGAATCAAGGGGTATCGATGTCGACGCCTGAAATTCTCGACAAGGAGAAACTGATCCAGCGTATGAAAGGCGCGGTTTTTTCTTGCCAGAACCTGAATTCCGAATTCGGCCGTGTTGGCATCAATCTGGTTGGACAAAAAGAAGTATTTGATGACGAAAATCATTACGAGAAATGGGGAACTCCATGAAACAACTTAACGTGCTGGTGGTCGACGACTCAATCGTCGCTGCGAAAATGTTGGCAAGCAAACTGAGCGCGCTTGGGCACAAAGTAGTGCAGATGGTTTCTTCGGGCAAGGATGCTTTGCCCGCCTATGAATCCTGCAAGCCCGATCTGGTGACCATGGATATCTCCATGCCGATCATGGATGGAATCGCGGCGACTCGCTCCATTATTGAACGTTATCCCGACGCGCAGATCATCATGGCTACCTCGATCGGCCAGGAAAAAATGTTGCAGGATGCCGAGAATGCAGGGGCTAAGGGCTATGTGATCAAGCCTTATCAACAAGACAAGCTGCAGGAAGTTATTGAGAAAGTATTCAAATGAACGTGATGTGCCCTTGAGCCTATCGGGGGGGGCAACGATCAAGTTGATCACTTTCAATTTTGGATGTGTGCGTTCTCGGTTTGATCACGGTCTCGTACCCTATTGAGGTCCGTAAATATGCCTGACAAAGGCTAAGGAATGTCTGAACAAGTCCTCACACCGTCATTCCCGCGGAAGCGGGAATCTGACCGGAGGGAATGCAGGGCCATCATTTCAATAGCTTATTGGATCCCCGCACCCCAAGGGCACTTCCTTCGGGGCGCTTCCGCGGGGACGACTTATTCAGGGGTTCCCTCATCGAATACGCGCCATTCCTCTCCGGCATGCGCTGGTCGGAGACGCTCTTTCCTGCGGCAGAGCTATATCGTGCGGAGCGTCTTTTTTATTTCCGTCGCCTCGGAATAGCGGGGCAGTATCACGGTGATCGCTGTCTGGTTTTCCGTGTCGGAAACTTCCAGTGAAATCGTTCCGTTTTGCGCCGCTGCAAGCATTTTGGCCGAATACGTTCCAAGACCGGTTCCGCCTTCCTTACCGTAGGTGACGAACTTGTCGAAGAATCGCTCGCGGATGTCGACAGGAACCGCTCCCTTGTTCTGTATCACGAAGCGTAGCGGGGTTTCATTAATCAGGGTGACGGTTACCCGGGTCCTTGCGGGAGCCGCTTCGCAGGCATTCTTGATCACGTTCTGGAACAGGGAATTGCAGAACATGGCATCGCCCAGCACCTGCGGCAGTTCCTGCCCGAGAGGCACATCCGTATCGATGACGATGGTGAGGTGTTTCTCGGCGAACGTCTCACGCGAAATATGGACGATGCGGCGCAGGATGTCGCCGATCTTGACCGGCTTTGCGTCGAGTTCGAAACGCCCGGTTTCGATCTTGAAAAGTTCCGAGGACAGATTGATCATGTCGAGTCCCTGTACCGCGGTATCCTCGATGATGCGTAGTTGCTCGACATGTTTCTTGTTCATCGACTTGTCGTCTGCCAGCGCTTGCACCAGCCCGATCACCCCGGTCAGCGGACCTTTCATGTCATGGCGCATGATGTGTTCGACATCATCGCGCAGGCGTGCCAACTCCAGCATGTCGTCGTAGTTGGCCTGCAATTGCTTGCGCAGTTCGACGTAGCGCATGAAGTTGCGCACCCGTGGCTTGAGCACGTCGGGATCGATGGGTTTGGTGACGAAGTCCATTGCTCCCAGTTCCAAACCCTTGAGACGCGCGTCCTCGCTGGTCATGGCGGTGACGAAGATCAAGGGAATGAGTTCCGACGTTGGATGCTCACGCATCCGCTTCGCCACTTCGAAGCCATCCATGCCGGGCATCATGATGTCGAGCAGCACCAGATCGGGCGGTTCGTTCGATTGGCAGATACCCAAAGCTACTTCGCCGCTGCGCGCGACAAGCACGGAATATTCTTCATTGAACATGTTGGCGAGCAGTTCCAGATTGTCCGGCGCATCGTCGGCCACAAGAATCGTCAGGCGCACCGGTTTCCGCGCGCCCTGGACGACCGGATCGACGGCAACCGCCAGCGCCTCGCGCTTTTCCGCAGGCGCAGCATGCGCAGGCGGACTCAATCGGGGCGGCAACGTCAGCACCTTTTCTATGCGCGTGGCTAGGCCATCTGCGGAATAGGGTTTGACCAGCAGGTCGCTGACACCGTTGGCGATGGCCTCCGCGATGCGGTGACGATCGGCTTCGGCGGTAATCATAATGAAAGGGAGATGCCATAGCTTATCGTCGGCGCGCACCGCCTTGAGCAGTTCGAGCCCCCCCATGACCGGCATGTTCCAGTCGGAAAGCACGACGTCCACCCGCTGCGTTTGCAGAATGCGCAAAGCTTCGGCGCCGTTGATGGCCGTCACGATGGTATTGGCGCCCAATGCGCGCAGTTGGCTCGATGTGACTTTGCGCATGGGTTCAAAGTCGTCGACAACGAGAAATACGGTTTGCTTGTCGATCATGTCCTGTGCCTTCCTTTTGTCATTTTAGCTCGGGCCGTCTCTACAATCTATTATCTTGTCGGCGATCGTTTGATCTATCTTCCCCCGCCAAACAGGGATGCTCTTCCCGTGCCCGCTTCAGAGTCTTCAAAGCATCAGGATAGAGGAAGTCCTTGATCTGACGTTCCAATTCTACGCCCAAGGGGCCGAGCGCGGTCTTGAGCAGAGCGGCGTGGGTTTCTAGGAGTTGGTTGGCTTGCGCCTTGAAGGCTGCCAACAAGGGTTCAAGTTCGGCTAGAACCTGATGCACCACCACCCAGTCCACTTCACCTTCGTAGGGGGCCGCTGTTTCCTCCGGCAGGTTCGCCAGGATCGCGCCGATCAGGCGCCGCACCTTGCTCTCGACGGTACTGACCAGTCGTTCGATTGTCTCAGCGTCGCAGCCATCCTTGATCGCGACCTCCAGCTCGGCGGCCATAAGTTGCACGCCGGTCGCTCCCAGATTGCCCGAACTGCCCCTCAATGTATGGGCCAGCCGCATTGCCTCACCCCGATCTTCCTGGGTCATCCGCTGGCGTAGCCGCGTCATGTCTTCGGCATGTTCGTCAGCATAGCGGCGCAGCAGGTGCAGGTAAATGGGCAGGTGACCGTTAAGTCTGTTGAGACCCTGCGCGGCATCAAGATCGGAGATGGCTGCGAGTTCGGCGGGGAGTTCCCTCGCTGTGGCAGGGATGTTGGGCCGAGCGATCGCCGCGCCTGGCAGCCAGCGCAACAGTGTGCCGAAGAGTTGCTCAGGATCGACCGGCTTGGCGATAAAGTCGTTCATGCCGGCAGCCCGGCAACGTTCGCGATCCTCATCGAAGGCATTGGCGGTCATCGCCAGAATCGGCAGCGTCGCGCAGCCCGGTAGCGCGCGGATGGCGCGGGTCGCCTCCAGGCCGTCCATGCCCGGCATCTGCATATCCATCAGGATCAGGTCGTAGCCGCCGTTATACGCCTTCTCCAGCGCCTCCTGTCCATCGTTGGCAATCTCCACTTGCAGCCCAGCCTCGGTCAGGAGCTCCACGGCGACTTCCTGGTTTATCTTGTTGTCCTCGGCCAGCAGGATGCGGCAACCAGCCGGCATGGCATGCAAACTCGGATCGGCAACGGCATGCGCTTCGACCAATTCTTCCAGTCTGAGCTTGCTTTTGCCGAGGCGGACGGTAAACCAGAAAGCGCTGCCTTGGCCGGGCATGCTCTGCGCTCCAGCCTCGCCGCCCATGAGGCGCGCCAGCTTGCGGGTGATGGCAAGCCCGAGGCCGGTGCCGCCGTAGCGGCGCGAGGTGCTGGCATCAACCTGCTCGAAGGCCGCGAACAAGTCCGCGAGTTTCGCAGGCTGAATGCCGATGCCGGTGTCCGTCACTTCGAAACGCGCCAGCAGGTCGCTTGCTGTCTCTCCCGCTTTGGATAGGCGCACGGTGACCTTGCCCTGCTCGGTGAATTTGACGGCGTTGGAGAGGTAGTTGAGCAGGGCTTGCGCCACACGGGTGGCATCGCCCACCAGCACCGGTGGCATATCGTCCCGGTCCACAATTATTTTCAGTTGCTTGTCGCGCGCCTTGGGGCCGATCATGGATATAACGTTGTCAAGCATGCGGTCAAAGGCAAAGTCGGCGATATTCAGGCGCAGTTTGCCTGCCTCGATCTTGGAGATGTCGAGGATGTCGTTGATGACCGAAAGCAGATGCTGCGAAGCATCGACGATCTTATCCAGCTTCTGCTTTTGCGCGAAATCGGCATTACCACGCCGCAATAGGTGAGTGAACCCGATAATTGCATTTAGCGGCGTACGGATTTCGTGGCTCATGTTGGCGACAAAGGCGCTCTTGGCCGCGTTCGCCGCCTCGGCCTCGGTAACCTTTTGCTCCAGACTGGCATTGAGCGCCTTCAGTTCCGCATTTTGTTCTTGCGTGAGACGCGACAGGCGGGCGTTTTCCCTCCATAGCACGTTTTCTGTTACCGCCTGCTGTACGGCTAGGATGATTTCGTCATCGTCCCATGGCTTGGCGACATAACGAAATATCTTGCCCGAGTTGATGGCGGCGATGGTTGCGACCGGATCGGTATAGCCGGTCAACAGAATGCGTTTGGTCTCGGGCCAGCGGCTGAATACTTGTTCCAGAAACTGGACCCCGTCCATCTCAGGCATGCGCATGTCGCTAATGACCAGATCGACGGACTCTTTTTCCAGAAGCGTCAGCCCCTCGCGACCGGACGTGGCGGTGAAAAGGGTGTAGCCGAGCGGTCGCAGCAGCCGCCTCAGCGACGATAGAATGGACGCTTCGTCATCGACCAACAGCAGGCGGGCGGGTGCAATCGTGGAATTGACAGGGGCAGGGGGCATACGCAACTTTTTATGATGCTGACAATCTGATTGTAGGCAAGGATTGCGTTAATGCCCGGTAAATTTTCTGCGCAGTATCCTGGGATGGGGCGAAGTTCAAGGAAGCGGTTCCTGCGGTGATTATTGATGATGTGACTGCGTGGATTGAGGCAATCCTGTTTGAGTAGGAAATTGACAACCGTTCGGGATTGCCATATCCGCAGCCCCTTCCCAAAAGGAATATAGCGGCAATTCCCAGTTCAGGTGGACAGAATTCAATACGCACAGATGGCCTTGTCTAATACGTGCCGGCGGTTGATTTACGCCGGCTTTCTCGGCTTGATCACGGCATCGTAATAACGGAATGCATCGCGGATTTGTTCGCGCAACTGGTCGTCTTCCCAGGGCTTGGTAAGGAATTTGTAGAGCGCGCCCTCGTTGATCAACTGGGTCACGCTTTCTAGGTCGGTATAGCCGGAAAGCACGATGCGAACCGTGTCGGGATATAGTTCCTTGACGCGACGCAGGAATTCCGTGCCATTCATCTCCGGCATGCGCTGGTCGGAGAGAATGACCTGAACGGGGTTTTGCGCCAGAATTTCCAGCCCTTCGCGCGCGCTGCTGGCGGTCAGGATGCGGTAGCCATCGCGGTGAAGCATGCGCCGCAGCGCGGACAGGATATTGACCTCATCGTCGACCGCAAGAATGGTGCGCGCATTGGTATCGGCCTGGTCGCTGGCGGCGGTAATCGATTTCTCCTGCCGCAGTAGGGAGGAAAAATCGTCGGCTGAAAGAGGTTCGCTGAAATTGTAGCCTTGCATTTCGTCGCACTGATTCATTCTCAAGTAGCCCAGTTGCGTATCGGTTTCCACCCCTTCGGCCACCACGCGCAGCTTCAGGCGATGCGCCAGGCCGATGATCGAAGTGACAATGGCGGCTGCGGTCGGCTCAGTCGCAATGTTGCACACGAACGATTGGTCGATCTTCAGGGTGTCGATGGGAAACCGGCTCAGGTAGGCCAGGCTGGAGTACCCGGTGCCGAAATCGTCAAGGGAAATTTTTACGCCGATCTGTTTCAGATTTTGCAGCAGCGCTATCGATTTATCCGGTTGCGCCATCAGCATGCTTTCGGTCAGTTCAAGCACCAGGCATGCCGGTTCTACTGCGTAGCGCGTCAATGCCTGCGATATCACGGTCGGCAGATCGCCGGATTGAAACTGGCGTGTCGAGATATTGACCCCGATCTGGATATTCCTCAATCCGACGCCGCGCCAGGCGCAGATTTGTCGGCATGCCGCATCGATCACCCAGTTGCCGATACTGATTATCAGATCGGTTTTTTCCGCCAGCGGAATAAACTGCAGTGGCGGAATAAACCCCTGCCCATTGTGCTGCCAGCGCAGCAGCGCCTCCGCGCCATAAATCTTTCCGGTCTGCAAATCCACTTGCGGCTGGTAGTGCAATATCAGTTCATCCCGCTCTAAAGCGCGGCGCAACCATGCTTCCATCTCCAGCGCGGCAAGCGCCTTGGCATTCATGTCCTGGGTAAAGTAACAGAACTGGTTGTTACCGTTCTTCTTGGCTTGATACAAGGCGGCATCGGCGTTGCGCAGCAGTACGTCGGCGGAATCCGCATCGTTGGGGTAAAGGCTGATGCCGATGCTGGCGCTCAGGAAAATCTCCTGTCCGCTATCCAGCGTGAAGGGGGCGGATGTCGTCGCCAAAACGTCCCGCGCCAGCATGGCTGCTTCCTGAATGTTTATGACCTGCTCCTGCAAGATGACGAATTCGTCTTCGCTGAAGTGCGCCAGGGTATCCTCGTTGCGCAATCGATACCGTATCCGTTCCGCTACTTTGCGCAACAGCTCGTCGCCTGTTACAAATCCCAAGCTGTCGCTGATTTCCTTGAAACGATCCAGATTGAATGCCAGCAGCGCCAGTTTTTTTTCGTAGCGTCGGGAATGCGCTATCGCCTGGCTGAGGCGGTCCGTCAACAGATTGCGGTTGGGCAGGCCGGTCAAGTCGTCGTAGTTGGACTGGCGCTCCAGTTGCGCCAGATAGTGCTTGCGCTCGCGGATGTCGCGCGCAACGCAAGTGATGTACCATTTATTGTCCAGCTGCATGGGGGTAAGGGACAGTTCGATGGGTATCTCTTTGCCGTACTTGTGCAAGGCTGTGAGTTCCAGCATCTTGTCAATCGCGGCGCCGTTTCCGGCGCCAGCGAAATATTTCAGGCCGCGGACCAGCTCTTCGCGTAAGTGGGGCGGGGACAGAATTTGGTGCAGCTGCTGGCCGATCATTTCTTCCCGGCGATAACCGAAGATCGTCTCGGCGGCGGAGTTCCAGGTAAGCACGGCGCCATGTTCGGCTTCAATGATGATGAAGGCGTCGCGCACGCTTTCCATGGCGCCGCGGAAGCGCTGTTCGCTGGTTGCCAATTCCAGTTGCATCTGCTTGCGCTCGGTGATGTCGAGACAATGGCCAATGTAGCCGATGAATTCTTCCTGGCTGTTATAGCGCGGACAACCGTCGTCCTGGATCCAGCAGTATTCGCCATCGTGGCGGCGCAGCCGGTAGTCGATGCTAAATTTCTCGCGTCGGTCGAATGCCGACATGTAGGCATCCAGGCAACGCTGAAAATCGTCCGGATGCACCCCCTCGGCCCATCCGTTGCCAAGTTCTTGTTCCAGGCTGCGCCCGGTGAAATTCAGCCATATCTGGTTAAAGTAGTTGCACAGCTTGTCCGTGCCGGATGTCCAGATCAGCGCTTGGCCGGAGTCGGCCAAGGTGCGATAGCGCTGTTCGCTTTCCTGCAACTGCAATTCGGCCTGCTTGCGCTCGCTGATGTCGACGCATATCCATATGCTGCCTTCCAGCGGCTGCGCAGGGTCGATGGCGCGTCCGACCAGCGCTGCCCAGAACAGGCTGCCATCCTTGCGCCTGAGCGTCAATTCTTCCTTGTAGCTACCATTTTCGGCCAGCGCCGCGTAGGCGCGTACGCCAAAAGCCACGAAGGTCTCATGGGACACATATACCTTCTCGGTTAATTCGTCGATCAATTCATTGACGCCATAGCCGAAGAGTTCCGCGAAACGGCGGTTGTAAGAAACGATACGCCGCTGTTTCGTATGCGCGATGCCGACTTGCGCGTGATCCAGCAGCGCCTGCTGTTCCAATTGAAGCCGGTGTGTTTGTTCCTGCAACTGCTTGGTCTCGGTAATATCCAATACCGCGCCGATCAGTCCGCCCACGCTGCCATCGCTGCGCAGGAAAGCCGCCTTGTGGAACATTACGTTGCGCAGCTCGCCTGACGGCTTGCGAATCAACCATTCATAAACCTGCTTGCCGGGTTGCTGGAGCAAGGCTGTGTCCGTCGCGTGGTATTGCTTCGCGATTTCCGGCGGCACCATGTCGAACACGGATTTCCCGACGATTTCCGCCTGGCTCATGCCAGTTAGCTCCTCGAAGTCTCGATTGCAGCCCAAGTAGCGCCCCTGAGTATCCTTGTAAAAGACTGCGACAGGAATGCTCTCTAGCAAGGACATCAGGAATGCCGATTGATCGCGCAACGCAACCTCTGCCTGCTTGCGTTCGGTGATGTCCAGCGTAATTCCACCCAGCAACGGGGATGCGGATTGGCGAGCAATGGAAAACTTGTGCGTTTCGAAGTAGCGGAGGCTGTCGTCCGGTTGGCGCACATTTTCTTCGACATGGAGGTACCCTTGGGCAAGCGCCTGCCGGTCGTTGCGTTCCATGTCCAAGCCCAGTGGCCCCGGAAACAATTCGCTGGTGCGCTTGTTGTTCCAGTCCTTGGTGCCGATCAAGGCTTCCAGCAACGGATTGGCATATAGAACACGGCCATCGCTATCCTTGATGTAGGTTAGCGCGGGAATGAACTCCATGAAGCGGGCAAATTGCTGCTCCGCATCGCGTTGCCGGCTACGCGCTTCCTTTTCCGCCAGGGCGCGTTCCACGGCCGTTGGCAGGTGCGCCAGCCGGTCCTTGAGAACGTAGTCGGTCGCGTCTTGCCTGAGGACTTCCACCGCCCAGTCTTCGCCCATGGCGCCGGTGACGAAAATATAAGGCATATCCGGCGCATGTTGTCGAACGATGTCCAGTGCCTGCAGGCCATCGAATCCCGGCAGCTTGTAGTCGGCAAGGATCAGATCGGGGCGGAATTCATCCAGCGCCGCCACAAACGCTTCCCGGCTTTCCACGCGCAACGAAGTAAAGGCTATCCCCGCTTTGCGCAATAAGCGTTCGCTGAGCTCGGCGTCGGTCGGGCTGTCTTCCAGCAGCAGGATGCGTAACGGTTCATTCATTGGTTGGCGTTGTCAGCGGGGGGAGGAGAATTGACCAGCAGCCAGTAGAGTCCCAGCTTTCTCACTGTCTTGACAAACTCCTCGAAGGCCACCGGTTTTTGAACAAAGCTGTTGGCGCCAAACTTATAGCTGTCCACGATGTCCCGCTCTTCTTTGGAAGATGTCATTACCACCACGGGAATCAGACGGGTACGCGCATCCGCCCGCATCTGTTGCAGCACCTCCAGCCCGCTTACCTTGGGCATTTGCAGGTCAAGCAACACCAGCCGGGGCAAACCACCGTTGGCGCGTGTTGCGTATTCTCCCTGGCAAAACAGGAAGTCCAGCGCCGCGGCGCTGTCCTTTACCCACTCGATACGGTTGGAGAGAGGGCTTTTCCTCAACGACCGCATCGCCAGTTCCGCATCGGTGGGGTTGTCCTCCACCAGCAGAATATCAACTGCTATCTCATGTTGCATTGGGTGTCTCCTTTGGCGTATTTCTATTTACATAGAACCGCATTTTCATGCGTAAACGTCCCGCCGATGCCCAATGGTGACGGCGGTAATCACCAATTCCTCGTCCCGGATTTCACACAAAATCCGGTAGTCACCGACTCGATATCGCCACAGTCCGCGCTTGTCTCCTATCAAGCCTTTGCCCCGGTTGCGCGGATCCTTCAGCGGGGCAATCTCGTCTTCGAGATAGTCCAGAATTGCTCCTTGCCAACGCTTGTCGAGCTTGTGTAGTTGCCGTTTGGCAGTATCGATAAATTCAACGCTCCAGGCCAAGTTCTTTCCTTACTTCTGCAAGACTGGTGCGCGGCTCCTGCCGCTCCAATGCGGCAAGCGCAAGCAGGTAATCCGCCCGGTCTTGCAGGTACGAGGCCAATGCCTCTTTAACGTAGTAGCTTTTGCTGCGTCCGGTCTCAGCGGACAGCCTGGCAAGCTCGGTTTCCATTTGTGGTTCAAGTCTCACGGCAAGCATGGTTTGATCCCTTTCACTGTATGACGAGTATGACATTATGACATGCTTGACCAACAAACAGGATGTCAATCACCAACTCCTGTTACATTGGTTTCCTTCTTTTCGCTGTAATCCGCTTGCGCATGCGGCAGGGTAAACCAGAACGTCGCTCCTTCCCCCGGTTTGCCTTCGGCCCATGTTCGCCCTCCGTGCTTGGCGACATAGCGCTTGACGATGGCCAAGCCGATGCCTGTGCCTTCGAATTCCTCCATGCTGTGCAGGCGCTGAAATATGCCGAAGAGCTTGTGCGCATAAGCCATGTCGAAGCCGGTGCCGTTGTCGCGGACATGGTAAATATTTTCTTCGGCTTCACTGGTTCCGCCTACCTCGATCACCGTCGGTTCGCGGCCACGGCTGAACTTGATGGCGTTGTCCAGCAGGTTGAACCAGACCTGGCGCACGGCGGTGGGATCGCCGCTTGCGGCGGGCAAGTCCAGCAACCGGAATTCGATGGCGCGTCCCTCTCGCCGAGGCGCGAGTTCCTGCCAGACTTCCTGCACCTGCGCCGCCATGTCGAACGGCATCGTATGCAATTCATGACGCCCGGCGCGGGAGAAGACCAGGATATCTTCAATCAGTTGCCCCATTTTCCGGGCGTTGTCGCTCACCACACGGAATAAACGCTTGCCTTCCTCGTCCAGTTGCGGAGCGCAATCTTCCAGCAGGATGCCGACAAAACCATCGATGGCGCGTAGCGGCGCGCGCAGGTCGTGGGAGACGGAGTAACTGAAGCCTTCCAGATCGGCATTGGCCGCTTCGAGTTGCGTGGTGCGCGTGGCTACGCGCTGTTCCAGTTCGGCATTGAGCTGGCGGATTTCCTCCTTGGCCTGCACACGCTCGGTGATATCGCGAATGTTGCACTGAATCACTTTTTTGTTATTTACCAGATAGACATTGCTGACGAATTCCACATTGATCCGTTTCCCATCCGCAGTTTTTAGCGGCAGATCGTCATAACGAATGAATTCATTCTGCCTTAATTCCAGGAAATTCTCCTTATTGGCGACAATATCCTTGAAGAAACCTACGTCCCAAAGGGCTTTCCCCATGAAGTTTTCATGCGAGAACCCGAGCATCTCAATCAAGTAAGGATTGACGTCAACGATCATTCCGTTTTCGGCATCCAGGATCATGATGCCGTCTTTGGCAGCCTCAAACAGGCGGCGATAACGCGTCTCGGAATCGAACAGCGCTTGTTCCGCCCGCTTGCGTTCGGTGATGTCCACTATCGTGGCAACGAAGTAATCCACCGCGCCATCGGTCTTGCGCACGCACTTGACGTCGATGGTGGCGAACACGACAGCGCCATCCTTGTGGATAAAGCGCCTGTCCATCGCATAGCCTTCGGACTCCCCTCGCATGACGCGTTCGAACTCGTTGGCATCCACCGCGAGGTCGTCCGGGTGAGTCACTTCCCCCCAGTTTTTTTCGGCGAGTTCTTCGCGTGAATAACCGAGAATGGCGCACAACTGGTCGTTGAATCTTGCCCAGCGTTTCGTGGCAGGCAGAATAGTCGCCATGCCGATGAAAGGCAGGTTGAAAAAGTGCCGCAACTGGCGATCCGCTTCCGCCTGCTGCGCCTGCAATGCCATCTGCTGGGTACGCAACATCTGACGCCACAGCAGAAATATGGCAACCGCGATGATGGCGATGGCGATGAACGTCACCAGGCTGACCCACAAAATCAGCGTGTTGAGCGGCGCCATGACTTCCTTGCGGTCGATCTTGGCTACCAGATGCCAAGGGGTGTCAAGTATCGGTAGCGTGGCGGCGAACACGGCTACGCCGCGATAGTCCACGCCCTCCATGCTTTGCTCCCCGCCGCCAAGGATGGCGGCAACCGCAGGCACCTTGGGGTTGTCGAGGGGAATGCGCAGGGTGAGCGCGGTGCCGTGGCGATGGCGCAGTTCGTTGAGGAAAAGGGCGCTGTCGCCGTCGCGGCGCACCAGCAGGGTTTCGGCGCTGGGACTGGGCGTTGGCCAAGTCTGGATCAGGGGGAACAGGAAGTTTTCGACCGGAGCCTGCAATATCACCGCCGCCACCGGCCTTTCGCCGCTTCCTGGTAGCGGCGTTACATAGTCGAGGTGAATCTGGCCGGAGGCATCCCGATACAGGTTGCTGCGCTGCACCTGCCCGGTTTCGATAGCCGCCGTGAGCAGTGGCATCAGCAGATCGGAAGGTTTGTCATGTTGCCCAACGGCAACCATTGCCTGCCCGGAAACGTTGACCAGTATTGCAGAGTCAAACTCTCGCGCATTTATGAACACTTCCAGTCTTTTAACGACTTGGGCGCGCGAGGCGGCATTGCCGGTCAGCGCCAGCCGTTCCGCATGCATGGCGAGTTCTTCGGAACCGCTCAATATTCCGGCATCGCCCTGGCGCTCGGCCAGCCAGGCTTCGATCTGACCAACCTTCAGGCTGGCGATGGAGCGCAGGTCGGCAAAGGCGGTCTCCTGCATGTACGGGGCGTGCAGGCGAACGATGCTGAAAGCGATCAAGGGAACTATCAGCGCAAGCCCCAGGAAAATACCGACCAGGCTGAGTGCCTTGGGCGCGGTGATTGGCGCTTGGATGATTTCCGCCTTGCTGTCGCCCCCAGTTCGCAACAGCAGGTAAAGCAACAGCGCGGTCACGGCGACGAAGGTGATTCCCTTCGCCATGCCGATCCTGCCGAGCAGTTCAGGATCGGCAAGCGCCGATGTCAGCAGCCAGTCGGATACGACTATCCACAGGGAAGCAAAAACCACATACAAGACCGCAATGCGCGCGGCTTTGTGCGATATGGTGTGAGGAGTGACAGGACTGGGAGACATACGCAGCTTTTCATGGCGCTGACAATCTGATTATAGGCATTATTGAGGATTCCGTAATTGCGTGACAGAACCACACCTTACGCCGTCATTCCGGCGAAAGCCGGAATCTGACCGAAGGAAATGCAAAGCCAGTCTGGCAGTGGCTCTGCATTTCCTTCGGTCAGATTCCGGGCTCCGCTTCGCGGCCCCGGAATAATGGGATGGTCGCCCCTTCCTGAAACGGCATCGACGTGCCAAAGTGGAGTTGCATGACAACCACTTGAACGAAAGGGACGACCGACATGAAGATTATGACCGAAGTAAATCCCC
>Ga0074195_1001266_pt1 | contig 36931 bp, 23 predicted proteins | sample EPASupsiteHSE623_FD_64525 | JGI IMG/M metagenome (GOLD analysis project Ga0074195, IMG submission 64525) | Bioremediated contaminated groundwater from EPA Superfund site, New Mexico - Sample HSE6-23 | ecosystem: Environmental > Aquatic > Deep subsurface > Groundwater > Contaminated ... | reverse complement strand
GCCCTTCCTCGTGGTTCCCGACCTCAATCTGACCTGGAACGGGAGATCCACGGGACCGCAAGGTGGGGTCCTTCTTCCGGATGCCACGTACAAGTACACGGCAGAAGCCGAATTCATCAGGGTTCAGCAGACCAAGCATGGGGCGTTCCAGAAAGAGATTGACGATACAGAGACGGTGCGAGGTACCGTCACCATCAGGAAGTCGGTACCTTTGACCCTGTCCGTCACGAGCCCGGCGGATGGAACTCTCACTCAGGCCGCCTCGATCACGGTCGCCGGCTCCATGACGGGATCTTTGCCGTTCACGGTGACGATCAACGGATCAACGGTGCCGGTTTCCGGCGGATCGTTCACAACGACCGTGGCGCTGACGGAAGGTTCCTCGACGATCACGGTGGTGGCAACGGATGGAATGGGTCAGCAGGCTCAGCAGGTGCTGACCGTCACCCGGGACTCCATAGCCCCCCAGATCGCGGTCACGATTCCGGCAGATGGGAGCCGGCTCACAACCGGCTCTCCTGCGATCGCCGTATCCTACTCTGATCCGACCCCCTCATGTGGGCTTTCTCTGACCACGTTCTCCGCGCAGATGGACGGGGTGGACGCCACCACCTCGTTCTCGGTGGGCTCGGGAAACGCCACGTTCACCCCGTCCTCTCCTCTCTCGGAAGGATCCCATTCCCTTCAAGTGTCCATCTCCGATCGAGCCGGGAACGTGGCGACCGCCACCAGCTCATTCACGGTCGATACGATGCGCCCCCTGATCAGCCTGACGCCGGCTTCTGGAAGTGTTCTGACCACCGGAGCCGTAACGATTGCCGCGAGTTATTCGGACCCATCACCGGGTTCGGGGATCAACCAGGCCAGTTTTCAGGGGAGCGTTGACGGTCAAGACAGGACCGCCTCGTTCACGATAGGGGCGGCCGGTGCGACGCTGGTGCTGTCCGGTGCATCGGCGCTGATGCCGGGCAGTCACACGATCACGGCCCAAATTCGAGACCAGGCCGGAAACCAGGCGGTGGCCACGGTCACATTCCAGTGTCAGGAGCCCCCAACTCCGACCCCAACGGCAACCCCCACACCGACGGAGACAGCGACACCGACGCAAACGCCCGTGCCGACATCGACACCAACATCCACACCAACGCCTTCACCGACAGCGACACCGATCCAGACACCGACATCTTCACCAACTCCGGTTCAGACACCGCCACCCGCCGACCTCGACCTCACGCAGGCCACGTCGGCTTTCGATGCTGCGGGGATCATCTATGCTGGTCCTGGGGCCACGCAAACCGGAGTCGATGTCAGCACGTTCGTACGGGAACGAACCTCGATCCTGCGGGGACAGATCTTCGAGAACACGGCGGGAGCCCAGTCACAGGCACGGGCGGCGGCGATGCTGGACCCGACGCACGGCACGCCGGTTCAGGGCGCGAAGATAACGATTCTCGGACATCCGGAGCTCGGCGAGTCGAAGAGCGTTGCGGATGGGAGCTGGAGCATGGCGGTGAACGCGGGAGGCCCCCTCACGGTCGTCGTGGAAAAATCTGGATACCCCCCTGTTCATCGCACCGTGGATGTCCCATGGCAGACTTGGACCAACGTGGCGGATGTTGTCTTGATTCCCTACGACACGGTTTCGACGCTCATCGATTTCTCGAGCCCCGTGCAGGTACACCGTGGATCAACGGTCACCGACGTCGATGGGGCACGTCAGCCAACGTTGCTCTTCTTCGAGGGAACCACGGCCCAGATGGAGTTCACGAACGGGACCACCCAGACGCTCGCGAGCTTTCACGTTCGATCAACCGAGTACACGGTCGGAGAAAACGGCCCCAAAGCCATGCCCGCGGAACTTCCTCCGAACGTGGCCTACACGTCGTGCACGGAGTTTTCGGCCGATGAGGCGATCGCCGCGGGCACAACGCGTGTCAGATTCTCGCAGCCGGTCGTGTACTACCAGGAGAACTATCTGCAGTTTCCGATTGGAACGAACATCCCGGTGGGGACATACAACCGGTTCACGGGGGGTTGGGATGCGGAGAAGAACGGTCGGGTCGTGAAGGTGTTGTCGATCGAGTCAGGGCTTGCGAGCCTCGATGTAGACGGGAGCGGCACGTCGACGAACGTGAGCATGACCGCGCTGGGCATCACCGACGAGGAGCGCCAGACGGTCGCGGGGCTGTATGCTGTCGGGCAGGAGTTGTGGCGGGTACCTCTGGACCATTTCAGCCCCCCGGATTGCAACTTCCCCTACGCACCTCCTCCGGATGCCCGGGCGCCATGCGTGAAAGCTCACCAAAACCATACCTGCGGCTGTAAGGTATCAGGAGAATCCACCATAGGAATCATGGAGCAGACCCTGGCGGAGGATATGGGGTTTGCTGGGACACCATTCTCTCTCCACTACACAAGCGACAGAGCTCTAGGACGGCCCAATTCAATCAACCTGAAGGTAAGCGAGGCCGTGGTGCCTTCGTCGCTAGTCAGGATCGACATCCAGACTACGGTGGCGGGTCGAGTGTTTACCCAGAACTTCGCCCCTGCTCCGAACCAGGTCTACACTTTCACGTGGGACGGCAAGGATGCGTTTGGGCGGGTGCTGAACGGCCCACAGAAGGCAAACATCCAGATTGGCTACGTGTACAACATGGTGTACGCTACTGGCCCCGCTTGGGAACGAGCTTGGGCGGCAACGTCGGGAATTCCACTCGAGTTCAACAAGACGCGTCAGCAGGTGACGATGTACCAGGATCTGACGCAGCTTGTCGGGAGCTGGGACGCGTCAAGACTCAAGCTAGGCGGATGGTCTCTCTCTTGTCATCATGCGTACGACCCCACGACGCGGACCCTATGGGAGGGCAACGGCGAGACCAGGAGCACGGAGCATGTCGGGAGCGTTATCTCGACGGTCGCTGGAAATGGATACCGTGGCTCTTTTGATGGCGATGGAGGACCCGCGACGCAGGCAGCAATCAGTCCAACGGGGTTGGCGATATCTTCGGATGGGCGGCTGTACTTCTGTGAATCAGATTGGGGAGGCGCTGTCGTCAGAGTCGTAGACAGGTCCGGTATCATCCGCACAGTGGCGGGTGGTGGGAATCCGTCGGATGACTATGGCGACGGCCTGGCGGCCACTCAGGCAATGCTAGACCAGCCGATCGGCGTGGCAATTGGCCCTGACGGATGCCTGTATATCGCCGACCGACATGGTTCCCTCATTCGCAAAGTTGGTCCTGATGGGATCATTCGGACGGTCGCGGGTGGCGGGAACCCTTCCGACGGACTTGGGGACGGTCTTCCCGCGACACAGGCTAAGCTCGGGAATTCAGAAGGAGGATTATTCCTCGATCCTATCAGCATCGGGCCTGACGGCAGCCTTCTCATCTCAGATTGGATGAATGCGAGGGTGCGCCGAGTTGGTCCAGAGGGCATCATCCAGACTGTAGTTGGAACCGGCGTGCGTTCCTATGAACCAATTTCGGATGGCACTTCGGCGACGGCTGCGAACCTCACATGGTGGTTTGGCTCCCGTCTGAGCCCTGATGGATCTATCTATATTGCAGACAACACGCCACCTAACCCCCGGCTCTTCCGAGTAGACAAGAGCGGGATTCTTACGGCTGTTGCTGGAGGTGGCTCACCTCCCGATCGGGTTGGCGATGGGCTACCGGCCACGCAAGCGTACCTTGACGGGATTGAAGGTATGACCTTCGATTCTCAGGGGAACATATTTGTCGGTGCGGTGGACAGAATCCGCCTTGTTAGCCGGGATGGAACGATCCGCACGGTCGCGGGTGGTGGCTACGATGAAGGGGATGGAGCGCTTGGGCCATCGGCCTATGTCGAGGGTTCTTCATTCCTATGTTGTGGTCCAGACAGTAGCATATATTTCTTCGACGGTTCGTTCGTTCGAAGGCTGGGCCCGGCTTTCCCTGGTCTCGCTACGAGTGAGTGCGTGGTCCCCTCCGGGGATGGCAGTCTGCTCTACGTTTTCGACGGCGGGACCCGGCACGTACGAACCGTCAATGCGCTCACAAGCGCCACACTGCTCACGTTTGGCTACGACGCAAATAACCTCCTGACGTCGGTGACTGACCGAGATGGCAACGTGACGACGATCACGCGTGATGCCAACGGCGCTGCAACCCAAATCACGGCCCCCGGTGGTCAGATAACCGCACTCGGAACTGACCCGAACGGCTATCTCTCCTCGATCTCAAACCCTGCAGGCGAGACCACTCATTACACCTACAGCGGAACCGGACTGATGCAGACGCAGACCGACCCTCTCGGTCGTACAAGCACCTATACGTACAACGCCGATGGCTACCTCGTTCACGACGCCGATCCAGCCGGAGGTTCGGTAACTCTTGAACGTGGAGAGTCCAGCGACGGGGCGACTCTATCGGTAACGACAACGAGCGCCCTCGGTCGGGAGAAGAACCTCACCAGCGAACACCTTTCGAATGGCGACGTGAGGATGACCGGCCGACGGCCCTGCTGCGGGGGGGGGTCGACGACCGTTCAACGCCCTGATGGCGTGTCTGTGAGCACGCTTCCGGATGGGACCGTCCGAACGACAACGCAGGGGCCCGACGCCCGTTGGGGGATGCAGGCTCCGATAGTGAAGGCTCAGCAGATCCAGATTCCCGGAGGCTACGACTACCAGTCGACCACCGATATGACGGTCACCCGCTCAGAGCCTGGCAACCCTCTGAGTCTCGAGACCCAGACCGTGACGATGTCGGCCAATGGCCGGGTGTCCACAGTGAGATACGACGCGGCCACCCGGACATACACGTCGATTTCTCCAGAAGGGCGGACCGCCCAGATGGTGGTCGACAGCCAGGGCAGACCTGTCTGGGTAAGGGCTGATTCCGCGCTCGATCCGGTGACGTTCACCTACAACAACGGCCTTCTGACCGAGGTCGCGCAGGGCCCGATGAAAAGCTCTTGGACCTACGACGCCAAGCGCCGTCCGATCTCGGTCAGCGACGCGCTCAACCATATCTCCTCGCAGGCATATGACAACGCGGACCGCGTGATTTCGACGACGCTACCAAGCGGACGAGTGTATGGCTACGGCTACGATACCAAGGGGAATCTGGTAAAGGTGACGACCCCAAACGCGGCGGAGACCAGTCTCGCATATAACCTGGTTGATCTGTTGGTAAGTCACGCGCTCCCGGGAGGACTCTCGTTCGGGTTTACATACAACGTTGATAGGGAGTTGGCCACAACCTCGCTGCCTGGAGGCCGCGTTTGCACGAGCACGTATGACAGTCTCGAACGGCTTACCGGCCAGGTCTTCCCTGCGTCCGAGCCTCAAACCGCAGTGACGTACACCGATTTGACCGACCGGGTGGCGACCTTGACTCGTGGTCCATTTGAGGGAGAGGCAACTCAAGGGATGGGCTTTACCTATGCTGGTCCGTTGCTGACGGACATCAGTTACAGCGGCGCATCGTCAGGCCAGGTCAGCTATACGTACGACAACAACCTGTGGCCGACGTCGATGAACGTGCTTGGGACGAGCCTGACGTTGAGCCGTGACAACGACGGGCTCCTGACGGGGTATGGGCCGTTCACGTTGACGCGTGGCGGGCCTGCCGGAGCCGTGAGCCAGATCACGGATGGCACGGTGACGATCACGTACGGGTACGATTCGGTCGGTCGACTCACGAGGCGGACGCACACGGTGGGAGGGACGACATTCTACGATCTGCAGCTCACGTACGACGCGGCCGGCAACATCAGCCGGAAGATCGAGACCGTCAGCGGCGCAAGCCACACGTATGACTATACCTACGATCCCGATGGGCAGCTCACGCAGGTGGATCGTGATGGTTTGGCCTTTGAGCGTTACGCGTACGACCCGAATGGGAACCGGACGAGCGCCCAGGTGAACGGAGGGGCAATTCAGACCGCGACGTACGACAGTCAGGATCGGCTGCTGGCGTTGGGTGACACGACCTACCAGACGAACGACGACGGGTTCGTGACCCAGAGGGGCACGGACACCTTCAGCTACACGTCGGCCTGGGAGTTGACGAGTGCCACGGTCGACATGCGCAACGTGACGTACGCGTACGACGGGATCGGGAGCGCTGGGATACGGAGAGTCGCCGTAGTCCACCGAACGACGCAGAACGTGACGTACACGTACGACGGGATCGGGAGGGTGACGAGCCGGAACGAAGGCGGGGACTCGACGCAGTTCCTCTATGGCGACACGTCGCTTGGTTCACGACCGGTCGCTTCGAAGGATGCGAGTGGAACCACGCTTTACTACTACGATCCGTCCGGGATGTTGATGGGGTTCTCGCGCGATGGGACCGTGTATTACGTGGGGGCGGACCAGGTTGGGACGTCAAAGAGCGTTGTGACCGGGAGTGGAACGGTCCAGAGGACGATCGAAAGCGACAGCTGGGGGAATGTGCTGTCTGACAGCAACCCGAGCTTCAACCTGGTGCAGGGATTCGCGGGTGGAATCTACGACCCGGTGACGATGCTGGTGCGGTTTGGCGTGAGGGACTATGATCCGGCTTCGGGACGGTGGATGGCAAGGGATCCGATTCTGCTCGAGGGGGGAGTGAATCTCTACGGGTACGTGGGGAACAGGCCGGTAAGCTTTGTCGACCCGTCGGGTAAGTTTATATTCATGGCTATCCCAGCCTGGCTCTTCTGGTCCGGCGCGGTTGGGGGCGGCGCCGCAATCTTTGGTGGAACTGCCTGGTCTAGGGGAGGTACGGCTCAAGATATTGCCACATATGCAGCTGTCGGTGCGGCGGTTGGGGGAGGACTCGGTGCGTTTGTGGCTGGTGGTGGCGGAGCTGCGGGACCGGGCATGATCTTGATCGATCTCTTAAGATACATGCGGCCAGCAGGAGAGCCCATCTGTGAAGGAGATGACTTTGGCCGACGAGGCGACCTCACGAAGTTGTCACCTGGTGAGATCCGCCAATTGGAACGTGTTGTTGATATACACCAACTCAAAAAAGGGATGGGGAAGGCGGCGCACTTCGATCTCTATAAGGACAAGAAGGGGAATGTCTACATCCTGCGCAAAGGTGGAAAGGGTGTTCCATACGACGTGGACTACAACGTTCACGACCTTTAGTTCGTTATCCATTGCAGTGCTGAACCGTGAGCCTGGATTCGTAAGCTTCTATGGTTGAAAGGCATGCCATGTCTCTTCAAGCTCTACACGAATCGCACATAGGACGGGTTGAGGCGACCTTTACGATCGGCGGTGACCAGCTTGATCCAGCAACTATTTCGTCTCGAATTGGTTTGTCTCCCGACCGTTGCGCACGTCGGGGTGACAGTCGGAGAGGTCGCCTTGGAAGACTCCTGTCTCCACACGAATCAGGATTCTGGGTGCTTGAGTCGGCAGGAGTGATTCACAGCAAGGATGTTAACGACCACATACAGTACCTATTGGATATCCTGTTACCGCATCGGCATATCATCATTGAGTTCGGTCAATCGTTTGAGATCGACGTAGAGGTTCTGTGGGAGTCGACCTACTTGTATGCAGGAACTGGGCCTGTTCTGTCTCCATGTGTAGTTCGCGGCATAGCTGATCTTGGTGCAGGTCTCGCTTTTGACATCTATCAGATTGAGGATCCCTCCTCTGTCACGACGTGAAACGTCTCTTCGTAAGTCACTGAGCGGAGTCCTCTACGAAGGCGTTACGCCCGAATCCAGGCCAGCTCTTCCATCTGTGGGCCACGGCCGAGCGAGGCCGTCTCAGCCATTCGCCCGCTCCCGCACTCGCGGATGTGGTCCATTCGCTCCTTCCGTCGCTCACGGCCCACATCCCCCGAGTGCGGGCCCCTCTGGCGGGTGAGAGGCTTCCTGCTTGGCGATTCCGATCAGCGCGCTCGGGGACGCTTGCTTGGTCCGTGCGGCCAGCTGCTCGACCTGACGGAGACATCCTTCGTTTTCCGGCGAGGCGCTGCGCATCCCAACATAAAAACCCAGTGACATGAGACCGTCGTTCTGAGTTATCCTCGAGACGATGCCAAGGAGGTCTCTGATGCACCCCAGACCGATCGCCGCAAGACTGGTCTTCGCCTGCGCGCCTTTCCCATTCACGCACCGCCAAAGGCAGCATCCTCTGGGAAGACCGTGGAGAGCCTGGGGAGTTTTTCTGGCCGTGATCGGAGCGACCTTGGTGATGCCAGAGAGGGCAACAGCTGAATCCTCCGTATCTGCTGCAGTCACAACAAGCACCGATACCGTCCCAGCTTGGGCCAAATCAGCGATCTGGTATCAGATCTTTCCGGAGAGGTTTCGCAATGGTGACCCCTCCAACGATCCGACTGTGGCGGACCAGGACGGAGCTTTTCCACACGACGTCACCTCTCCCTGGCAAATTCACCCCTGGACTTCGGATTGGTACGAGCTCCAGCCCTACGAGAAGAAGAACGGCCGGGGCTTCTGGTTCAATCTCCAGAGGAGGCGCTACGGGGGCGACCTTCAGGGGATCCTGGATGAGCTCGACTACCTGCAGCGTCTGGGAATCTCCGCAGTGTGGACAAACCCGATCTTCACCTCGCCATCGTCTCACAAATACGATGGCGCCACGTACCACCATGTGGACCCGAACTTCGGGCCCGATCCTGCTGGAGACCGCCGGATCATCGCCGCGGAGAAACCCGAGGACCCGAAGACTTGGAAATGGACCAGAGCTGATCGGCTCTTTCTCCGCCTCGTGAAGGAGATGCATCGCCGCGGGATGCGCATCGTGCTCGATGGCGTCTTCAATCACATGAGCGTCCGAAGCTGGCCATTTCAAGACCTGGTGAAGAACCTCAGGAGCTCCCCGTTCCGCGACTGGTTCACCGTCCTGGACTGGAACATGCCTGGCCCGCTGGGGATACCGTTCAAGTACAGCGCCTGGTTCGGCGTACCGGAGCATCCGGAGCTGCGCCAGGACGAGAACGGCACGGTCGCTGGCCCCAGGGAGTATATCTATGCCATCACCCGCAGGTGGATGGATCCGGACAACGACGGCAATCCTTCTGACGGCATCGACGGTTGGCGGCTCGACGTGGCCTTCTGTATCAAGCACCCGTTCTGGAAGGCTTGGAGAAAGGTCGTCAAGTCAATCAACCCGCAGGCGTACCTCGTCGGAGAGGTCGTGGAGTCACCGGAGAAGACGGCGCCCTACCTGCAGGGCGACGAGCTCGACGCGGTCATGAACTACAACTTCACGTTCGCCTGCTGGCAGTTTTTCGTGAACGGGCCGCCTCGGCTCTCGGCAAGAGTGTTCGATGAGCGTCTCCTTCATCTCCGGCAGGCGTTCCGGCTCGAAGTCGCGTTCGTGATGCAGAACCTCTTATCGAGCCATGACACCATCCGTCCGGCTTCCCACCTCGTCAACGCGAGCCAAGTGCCTTTCACCGATTGGGGGGATTTCTTCAAGAAATCGTCAGCGAGCAACCCGAAGCTCGACACTCGGACTCCGGACGCGACGGAACGCAAGATGCAGCGCCTGCTCGTGGCCTTCCAGATGACCTATTTGGGCGCGCCCATCATCTACTATGGCGACGAGGCTGGGATGTGGGGTGCCAACGATCCGTGCTGTCGCAAGCCCATGGTCTGGGAAGACCTTCAATACGCGCCCGAAGCGTTCAAGCCCGACGGGACGAAGAGGGCGAAACCGGATCCGGTCGTCTTCGACCGGCCGCTGTTCGACTGGTATCGCCGGCTGACAGCCTTGCGTCGCGGGCACTCCTCCCTCCGGACCGGCGACTTCACCACGCTTCGCGCGGATCAAGACGGTCTCTACGCCTTTGCCCGGTCCGACTCGAACGAACGGATCGTGGTGGTGCTCAACCGGGACACAAACGCCAAGACCCTGACTCTGGACAACGCGCCCGGTCAAATGGTCGACCTGCTGGGCAACGGCGGGGTCGTGTCGCGCGACCGGACTGGACGAGCTGTCGTGACCGTGGGCCCGATCGACGTGCGGGTCCTGGGAATGTCGGTCAGAAAGGACGCCTCGCGTAGGGGCGACTGAGCCGCTGGGCAAGGCTGACAGCCTCATGATCCGCCGGCAACGCCCCGGACCTGGCACTGACCAACCCTCGTGATATTCCTTCGAGTGCTCGGCTCTGGGCTGGCTCAGGGACCGTCGGAACAGCTCATCCAACGAGTCGACCACATCCACTTCGGCTTCCCCTTTCACCCGACGGCCACTTCTGACTTGCTCCTCGCCGTACGGCCCTCCCACTGCCCGGACCGATGAGTCGATCGGTCTCGAGTCGCCTACTCGGAATGTGAGGTCCCGAGGTCTCATTTGTGTCTGAGGCGGTCCTCTGCTATACTCGTGCCGCTTTTTTCCCAACAAGGAGCGTATGGAGTGGATGCGCTATCGGCCCGTGTTCGCGAGCTTCCTCTGGTATTCCTTGACCTGGAGACAACCGGCCTGAAGCCGGAGGAAGGGGATGAGATCCTGGAATTCGGTGCCGTCAAGACCCTCGCCGGCAACGAGATCGGGCAGATGGACACTCTCGTCAGGCCCTCGCGACCGATTCCTCCGGCCTCGGCAAAGGTCCATGGCATCACCGACCTCTTCGTGATGGGTGCTCCCGCGTTCGATCAGGTGGCGCAGGACATTCTGACATTCATCGGAGACGCTGTCATCGTTGCTCACAACGCCCCTTTCGACGTGAGCTTCCTGGTCACCCAGCTCGAGAAGCTCCAGCGAAAGCTCCCGGACAATCCTGTCTTGGATTCGCTCCCACTCAGCCGTTCTGTTTTGCCGGGCATTCCCAACCACAAGCTGGACACGCTCAAGAAGTACTTCGATGTCGCGGCCGTACGAGCCCACAGGGCCCTGGACGACTCGAGGGCGCTTTCCAAGGTCTTCGCGAAGATCGTGGAGACACATTTCCATGGAATCGGAGGAGGGCCGACCCTGGCTGATGTGATCGCCAGGGCAGGGGGCGCGTTTCGCTTCAGCGACTTCGGCGAGGGACTTCCCTTCAAGGTACCCGAGCAACGGGCTTTGATCCGTTGGGCTCTGCGCGAGAAGGCTGACCTCGTGGTCTCGTATCTGGCACCCGGCCGGTTGACGCCGGAGGATGTGCGCATCGCGCCCGTCAAAACCCTCAAGAGCCCGGAACCTTGCCTGATGGCCATTTCCAAGCCAAAGGGCACTGAGGTGAGTCTTCTCCTTCGCGGCATCCGCTCGCTCAAGAAAGCCGGATGACAGGGCTTCAGGCGTCCTTGCCCACGATCCGGCGGAGCACCTCGATCGTTTGCTCCACCATTCTCTCCTGACTCAATCGGCTCTTCGCGTCCTCCCTGGCGGCGTGTCCCATTTCCATTCTCCGCCTTGGGTCCGCGACCATCCGGGCGAGAGCTTCCGTGAGAGCCTCAGTGTCACCGGCTTCGATGAGCTCTCCTGTGACCCCATCCATCACAGCGGACGGCACCCCGCCGATGCGGGAGGCGATCACGGGCCGTCCGCACGACAAGGCCTCCACGACGGACATGGGGAGCCCTTCCCATCGGAGGGTGGGCAGCAGAAAGAGGTCGCACGCGGCATACCAGCGAGGAAGCAGCGACCACTCCACGTGTCCCAGGAAGAGTACCCGCGCCGAGAGACCCAGCTCCCGTGATGCGCGTTCGAGTCGTTCTCTTTCCGGACCGGTTCCGGCGATCACCAATCGGACGCTGTCCTTCATCGCGAGTCGAGACAGGGCCTGGAGGGCCAGATGACACCCTTTTTCTCTTGCCAGACGGCCGGCCATCAGGACGACGACCTCTTCGTCGCCGATGCCATGCGTTGTCCGAAGTGACCGTCCGCCCTCCGGATCCGGCCGGAACAGCTCGGAGTCGACGCCGTTTACGACCGTGTACACTCGCTCGTTCAGGTGGGGCCATTCGATCCGGATGGCGCAAGCGAGCTCCTCGGAGACCGCCAGCATGGCATCCACGTCCGCATTGGAATGCGCGGGCAGAAGCCTCTCCCGAACGAGAACCAGGAATAACCTGAAGACATTGATCCAGTCCCGCCAGCGGGCCACGGCGGCCCGGGCGCTCCTGAGTTCCCACGGCGTGATTCCATGCATGATGTAGGCGACCGGAACGCCAAGGGTCCTTCTGCGCCCGCGGCTCACGTACCCGAACGCACCGCCGCTCTGACTCAGAACGGCATCGAAGGGTTGGTCCGTGTGTCTTTCGACCAGCAGCTCGGTCGACTTCTCGAAGTAGGTGCTCGAGTAAGCCCCTGTGGCGCAGTCAGCGAGGAAGTGGTAGTGCACCCCGTTCTTCTCGAGAGAAAGGAGCCCGTCCGGGTGCCGGGTCGTGATCACCTCGATCCGGATTCCTCGGGCTGCCAGTCCGGTGAGGAGCAGCTCACCGTGGGTCTCCATGCCGCCACGCGGGTTGATCTCCTGGACGGTCCTGCTCATGAAGCAGATTCTCACAGAATTCACCCCATCTCGAGTTCTTGAACCTGGATCAAGAGCTCCGCGAAGAAGAACTCTTGAGCCAGACGTGCTCCTCTACCTCAGGTCCGGTCGCACGTTTCCCGGAACGCTCGCGCAGCCACCTCGGCGATCTTGTCCCAGGACAGCTCACGTCCTCGTGACCGGACACGTCCTGCAAGCGAGGGCCAAGCGGCTGCTCGCAGTGTCTCGATCGCGGGCCAGATCCGGTCTCCTTCATAGAGCACTCCGTACTCTTCGTTCACCACATCGGGGATCGACCCCAGTCTCGGCATGACCATCGGGATCCCGAAGGTGAAGGCCATCGCCACCGCTCCGGAGGTGAGAATGCTCCTGTAGGGCGAGACTACGAGATCAGCGGCCCGAAAGAACGTCTGCGCCTCGTCGTCCGGTACGAACCGCAGATGGAGGAGGATCCTCTCGTCGCCCGAGGCCAGTTCGCGCATCTCCGCCTCGATCTCAACGGTCTCGGGGCGCCCCACGATCAGGAGTCGGTCGGCTGGCCTCGCCTCGGCTCGAAATTGCGCCACGAGCTTCTCGATCCCTTTGTAGGCGCGGACTTTCCCAAAGCAGAGCAGGACGAACTCGTCGCTCGAGAGGGAGAGTCTTTCGCGAGCTGTGGCTCTGTCCGTTTCGTCCGGATAGTAGCCGACGTAGGCGAAATGGGGAAGCTGGACCACGTCTCGCCTCTTGAGGCAATCGGCCACGACGCCGGCTGCCGTGGGTCCGTGGACGAACACCCTGTCTGCGACGAGAGCCATGAGGCGGGCCGCCAGAGCATCCAGAAGCGGATGCTTTTTCTCGTGACTCTGCAGATTGTGCGCGGTCCAGAAGAGTTTAAATCCTGCCAGCTTGATCACGGACAGCCTCGCGCAGAAACGAAGAAAACGCAAGCTCGCGGCCAGACGCGAAGGCGCATCGTAGAAGAGATGGAGCCAGTGGAGATGAAACGCCTGGACTTGTCCGTGATGCTGGAAGAGCCAGGGGATCGTGTAGGGCCCCGGGGGCGCCAGGACAACCCCATGAGCACGAAGCGCCCGGTAGAAGAGCTCGATGTAGGGGTCTTCCGGGAACGGCCGTGGGATCGACGCGACCTCGATCGAACGAAGGCATGGATCGGTCATCGCGCCGAGTCTAGCATCCCATCGTGTCACGGGCGAAGAAGAAATCGTGTCGTGATCACTGAAGGTCTTGACATCATCAGAGTTTCCGGGAGACAATCTCATCACAACCGAAAGGAAAGGTGTGTCGAATGAACAAGCATGAACTCGCTCAGATCGTCGCCAAGGAAGCCGGACTAACCCAGACCCAGGCGGTCCATTTCATCGATGGGTTCACCACGTCGATTCGCCAGGCCCTCAAGAAGGGAAATGACGTGACCCTCGTTGGCTTCGGCACTTTCAAGGTTGCCAAACGCGCTGCCCGCATGGGTGTCAACCCGAAGACCGGCGAGAAAATGAAGATCTCCGCTCGCAAGGTTGTCAAGTTCGTGCCCGGCAAGGATCTCCGCCAGGCTGTGTAGTTCGAGGTTTCGCCTTTCGGTTCTCAAGCGACTTTCTTGCGTTCTCCTGATCGCCCGGTCGGGTGGGGGGGAAGGCGTGACGGTAAGGAGAACGAGAGGCAGCGTAAAACCTGCGATGGGGTGTCGTGAGATCCTTTTCTAGGACTGTCGGTTGACCATCGCGGTGGTTTCAAGGAAGGGCCCATTCGTGGGTCCTTCTTTCCTCATGGGGGACGTTTTGATAGTATGAGCGATGCTCATGAGCTGGTTGGTGGACATACTGCGTTTCTTGGTCGATTTGATCGGGTTTGAGAACCTCCAAGTTTTCGGGCGGTTGGCCTTGTCGCTCGTCCTGGGGGGTGTCGTCGGAATCGAGAGGGAGAAGAAACACCAGCCGGCCGGTTTTCGGACCCACGTTGTTCTCTGCGTCGGGGCCACGTTGATCATGTTGACGTCCTTGCACGTCGCGGAGGTCTCCAACACGGGCCCTGTCAAGGTCGCCGATCCGGGTCGGATCGCGGCACAGGTGGTCAGCGGCGTCGGATTCCTTGGGGGTGGAGCCATTCTTCGGATGGGGGCGACCATCCGTGGCCTCACCACGGCTGCGAGCCTCTGGACCACCACCGCGATCGGCTTGGCCATCGGATGCGGCTACTACTTCGGAGCCATCGCGGCCACATTGCTCATGTATGCCACTCTCCATCAGCTCTCCCAGATCGAGAAGAGTCTCATCCGCTCGAAGACGATGCGCAATCTCCTCCTCACCACCCGTGACGTGCCGGGAATCCTTGGAGCGGTCGAGAGGATCCTGCTCCGGGAGGGGGGGAAGATCTTGAGCTTTCGAGCCTCCAAGACTGGCCCGGAAGGAAGACTCGATGTGGTCGCCACCGTGGAGTTCCCACCCGACAGCAACACGAACAAGACGGTGAAGGAGCTCCTGACGATCCGAGAGGTCCTCGAGGTAGATCTGACCTAGCTGCTCGTGCCATAGACCTGTTCTCGCGCCTTGATCATAAGATCCACAGTTTTTGAGCCGATTTTGTCGATAGAAGGGGCTGGAGGGGTATTGCCTTGCCCTTCTTGGCTGCTGTCTCTTCGGGCGCGAGCAACCTGTGAAAGCTCTTTTGGGTCTTTGTCTTGGTTTGGTCTTGAGCGTCGGCCCGTCCGGTGGCGAAGAGATCGTCTCTCCGGACGAGCTGGTCGCCACGGCCCGAAGGGCTCGTCAGGAGCCATTCTTCGACGTGCCCCCGATGCGGGACGACTCACGGCTCCCGCGATCATCGCCACGGGCCATTCCGTATGGTGCCCGGATCGGTCCTCTGGTGGGCGCTGAGCCTCTTTCTCCTTCCCAGACCCGGAGGTCTGCTTCGCCCAGGATCCGGCAGCTCACACTCCCCGAGCTCCTTGCCACCACCGTGGAGAAGAATATGGAGCTTAAGGCGGCCAAGCACTCCATCAACGCCTCCCATCGAGCGCTCCAGTTCGCCAAGGCTCAGCAGCTTCCGACCGCGACGCTCAAGACCAACCTCCGAGACTCGAACTTCGATCGAAGGTTCCGTGATCTGCCCTTTGGTGAAACCGTCGCGGACACATTCGGAGATATTTTCGACTGCCATGCACTCCTTTCCGGGATCACCCTCCGCGTCCCCATCTACCACGGGAATCGTCTGGCCGCTCTCCCACGGGCTGCGCGGGTCAAGGAGTCGATGGAGATCGTCCAGAAGGAGAAGGTGAACCAGGACCTGATCCTTCGACAGGTCGAACTCTACGTCGACATCCTGCTCCAAGAGAAAAGAGCCCTTTTGGCTCATCAGAAGCTGGATCGAAAGGAAGAGGAGATAAAGTCCTCGAATGCTCGCGCCAAGGGATCTGGAACCGTCCGTGATACACTGGCGCTCGAAATCGAAGCGGATGAGAGCCGGCAGGAGATCGTCGAGGTCGAAAACGACCTCCTCACCCTCAAGGAGCGGTTGGCACGAACGTGCGGTCTTCCCCGCGGCATGGATTATTCTCTGAAGCCCGAGGTCAACATGAAGGAGCTCGAGCTGGGGCTCGACGATCTGATCAAGGAGGCCCGTCGCACGAATCCAACGATCGTCAACGGAGCCAAGAGGGTCGACCTGGCCAACGAGGAGTTGGCGATCTTGAACGGCAAGGATCACACGACGCTCGATTTCCAGCTCGACTACAACCGGCACTTCATTCTGAGCAATACCGACCACGACGCCGACGTGTACACCGCCAATCTCGTGTTCGCGTGGGACGTCTTCGACGGCGGACGGAACCTTTCCGAGCAACGCGAGGGCAAGGAAAAACGCGAGAAGCACATCGCGGAACTCGAGGTCGCGACCCAGGAGTTGGAGATCCGGATCCGACAGGCCTTCAATCTTTTCCAGGAGAGCAGAAAGAGGATTCTGCGGGCCGGTGAGATCGTCCGACGTTCGCAGCAGGCGTTGAATGCGGTCATGGAGAAGTCCGACGCGGGCGTGCTGTTGCCGATCGATCTACTCGACGCGAAGATCCAGCATCAGAAGGCTGTGATCAACAGGGATCGACTCGTGAACCAAACGGTCAAGGCGAGGGCGCGGCTGTTCCATCTGCTGGGCCGGCTGACGTCGAGCCTCTTCATGTAGCACCCTCATGTAGCACCCTCCCGCACTGGACGTCTCTATTGGCGCGCGTTAACCAGGATCGGTGTGACGCCGCGAACCTGTATTCTATCCTTGATGATTTTGACTCTTGCGACCACGGTCCGGGGCGCGGAGTTCACGGCCGAACGGGAGGGCGCTCCGGCGATCACCCACGTCAAACTCCTACGGAACGATCATGAAGGTGAGTGGTGGGCGTGGGTCACGATCGATCATGAAGACTGGCCGATCGAGTCCCGACGGTTTCTCCTGCCCGAGTGGACCGTGCAGCCTCCGATGAAGGAGCACATTTTGAACGAGCGGTTCCACGATTTTCGAGCGCTGCGACGACGACGTCTAAACCATCCCTATCCTCACTTCGTCAACTGGTGGGTGGTCCTAGGGCCCAAGGGGGAGAAGATCCACAAGCGCTTCATCGAGGGGCCGCACCCGGGCGGTTGGCCTTACGTCTTGCTCGAGAAGGGCATCAAAGTGCCGGTGGGGATCACGAAGCTGACGTTCGTGGCGCACGACAAGATCCATGGTGCCGGCACGAGGAGCGTGACGGTCGATCTGCTCCAGAAGAAGGGGCCAAACTACGAGGTCGAGATCCTTCCTCTCCCTCCCTATTCGGGTCGATACGGTGCTGCCCGTCGTCATTTCCGCGAGTTGGGGGCCTCGTTGAAGGACTCGACCTGGTGACGCCGTTTGAGGGCCGAAACCAGAGCCGCCTCGAGGTCCCCCTCGGCCGTCGCTTCGATCGACAGCTCCACGTCGAGCACGACCGCCGGTTTGGAGAAGCTGTAGCCAGGAGGAAGGTTGCCCTCGTCCTTCGCTGTCATCACGATGAAATCGGCTCTCTCGGTCTGTGCCCTTCGCGCCTCGCGCTCCAATTCGTCCACACGGAAACGGTGGTGGTCCGGAAACGGGGCGGGCAATACCTTGGCTTCCAAGCGGCTCAGCGTGTCGAAAAAACCGGACGGACGGCCCAGAGCTGCCAGTGCCACGACGGTCTTGCAAGCGAGCGCCTCGACCGGGAGTGGAGCCCCATCGGGCCACGGCCTCAGCCGAACGGGAGAGTAGGACGCAAAGGCTCGAGGAATTCCGGGCGCGACACGATCCAGGAAATCGGTCACAGCAAGGCGGTCTTGAGGTGTAGCCCTTTCGGCTCCGGTCAGGACGATGAAGTCCGCTCCGGCGAGCCGGGTCACCGGCTCTCTCAGCACCCCCACTGGAAAACTCCGGAGCCGTGCCGGATTCAGGGGAAGGTCGAGAGTCAGGATGTCGAGGTCTCTGTGGAGACGCCAATACTGGTACCCGTCGTCCAGGATCACCGCCTTGGCCCCACAGAGTCGGCGCGCACACCGTCCGGTGATAGCTCGACGTTTTCCGACCAGGACATCGACAGCAGGAAGCGCCCTGGCAAGGAGGTAGGACTCGTCACCACATTGTCTGGGATTCGCGACGAGGCGTCCATCCAGCGATGCCCACCGGGCCCATGGGCCCGGGTCGCGGCCGTAGCCTCGTGACAGCAGGACGACACTCGCCCCGAGATCTCTGAGCCGATGGGCGATCCAGGCGGCCAGTGGGGTCTTCCCGGTCCCTCCGGTGGTGATGTTGCCGATGCTCACCGTCAGGCAGTCGAGTCTGACCCGCGGCAGAATTCGAAAGTCGTACAGGCTCTTCTTGGCCCACCGAGCCACGCGAGACAGCAGGGCAGCAAGCCATAGCAGGCACCGGCCGGCCATGGTCACCGGACGTCCCTGGGCGGAGTCCTCGTGAAGTCGGCGAAGTCTCTGTGGAAAACTTGCCATGAGGTCGCACAACACTACCACGTTCCCGGCCTTGGGTTCATTGAATACGGACCGGATGCGTGGTATAGATGGGATCGGGCTTTCTGTTCTTTCCTCGTCGACACCTGGAGTGTCCATGGCTGACCATCGTTCCCCCACGAAGGGCGCCCGCCCTGAGGGTCCGGCTCCCGTGGAGATCGGTTGGCTGCATAAGGCCGTTGTCCTCGGCCTCCTGGGACTGGGCCTCGTCGTTTTCTGGATGCTTCTGACCAGGCGTCCTCAGCCTCGTCCGATCGGCTCTCCCCGTCCGACTCAATCACCTGTGCGCACCCCCAGACCCTTTCCATCGAGCTCTGCGGCTCGCCAACCGGTCGCCATCGTGCCGCCTCCGGACTTGAACTCCATTCGCGCCCATCTCCGGGAGGATCAGCCTGTCGTCGCGGTGAAGGAAGTGGCCCTCGTGATGGAGGCAGCCGCTGATCTGGTCGTCATCGACCAAGCGCTCGTCGAGTTGGAGCAGAACATGGAGCGCATCGATCGCAAGATCCTCTACCAGGTTCTCGACGAGTACACGAAGAAGGCCACCGGGGCACGGCAGATTCACGTGGCGCGCTATCTCAACGCCCTGGCAGCATCGAAGACCTTCCTGTTCGAGCGGTACAGGATCAAGAAAGCGATCGAAGATCTGGAGACTCTCGCGAGTGACCGGAACTCGCCGCTGGCTCCGTTGGCTCTGAACAAGAAGGCTATGCTCCAGGTCAGTCAGAGCCCGACCGAGGCCATCGCCTCTTTCTCGCGCCAGATTCGTGAATTCCCCGACTGCGCGCTCAACGGTTTCGCCTCGCTGATGATCGGCACCTGCCACCGTGCTTTGGAACAAGACGAAAGGGCCTTGGCACAGTATCAAGAGACTCTCGACAAATACCGGTCCGCCTATGGCGAAGGCGGGATTCCGCTGGAACCCTTTGTGCGGCATGCCCTGGCGGACACCATGATCAAGATGGGAAACCGAGAAGGGGCGCGCAAGGAGCTTGAGCAGATCATCGCGTCGTTCAAAGGGTATCCCTATCTGGGAATCATCGAGGAGACTCTCCAGAGCCTTCCAGCCGCCGGCAAGTCCGGATCCAAGTCCTTGAACTAGCAAATCCTGCCCGTCCATCCCCCCTCAATCTCCCTCGACGACGACGTCGAGGATGACGATGGTGTAAATGGGCCGATTGAGTCCCTGGATCGGTCGGACGTGGCTTTTCGAGAAGGTTGGCGATCCTCGTGCGGAAAGTCTGGGTCTTTCTGTCCGTGTTGCTCGCAGCGGGTCTTGGGTGTGGGGCGCAGGAGCTCTCTTCTCCGGTTCTGTCGCCGACCCCGCTGCAGGAGACCACGTTCGTCCAGGATCAGGTGGTCGTGAACTTCCGGGTCGAAACGATCGAAGGCTTCGGGACCAAGGAGTTTCGATTCAACGGCTCGCTGAGGAATCTCGGCGCGTCGCTCGAGAACGCGCGTTTCGAGGTGTACACCACCAACAACATTTCGGACTCGAACGGAAACCGACGCCGGCAGATCGTTGCGTCCCAGGAGTACGGACAGCTACTCTCCAACCAGGTTCAGAACATCGCCGTTTCAGCGGTCGTCCCGAGTGTCTCGAACGTGTCGATCACCGGCGTGTTCGCGCATGATTAGGAACGGTACCACGGACTTCAGTCTCCGCTCTCCAGGCCAAGCTGTCGCAACTTGCGGTGAAGCGCCGTACGGTTCATGCCCAGGACGCGCGCGGCCTGAGTGACGTTCCCGTGCAGCCTTTGGAGTACCAGGCGGATGTACTGCCGTTCCTGTCGGGTGACGTAGTCGGCCAGTGTTGGCATCGGAGCCTCGAGCGTCTGGACAGGAGGGGACCCTGCTGTCGCGGTCGTCGCGCCAGCTCCTGCCTGAAATGGTAGGCTGGCCGGGGTGATCCGGTCGGAGGTTTCCAGAATGAAGGCTCGCTCGATGACGTTGCGAAGTTCCCGCACGTTCCCGGGCCACGTATAGCTCTGGAGGGCGGACAGGGCCTCGGGCGCTATGCCGTAGAGCTTCCTCTTGAAGCGGCGATTGGTGCTAAGCAAGAGCTCGTGGATCAGGGGCTCGATGTCTTCTCTTCGGTCTCTCAGTGGGGGGAGCCGGATCTCGACCACGTTGAGTCGGTAGTACAGATCCTCTCGAAACTCTCCCCGCCCTACCGCTTCGTCCAAACGTCGGTTGGTGGCCGCGAGGATCCTTGCGTCGAGTCGGATCGTCTCGTTTCCTCCGAGCCGCTCGAACGTCCTGGTCTCCAGGACCCGGAGCAGCTTCACCTGGAGGTCTCTCGGCATCTCGCCGATCTCGTCCAAGAGCAGGGTCCCACCTCGGGCGAGCTCCATTCTGCCAAGTCTTCGGGTCTCGGCACCGGTGAAGGCCCCCTTTTCATAGCCGAACAGCTCGGCTTCGATGAGGTCACGGGGCAGGGCACCGCAGTTGACCGCGGTGAACGGCCCCTCGCGACGAGAAGAGAGCTTGTGGACGGTTCTGGCCGTGACCTCCTTGCCAGTGCCGCTTTCTCCCAGGATCAGGGCCGTGATATCCTCGTCGGCCACCCTGCGGACCAGCTTCATCACGTGCTGCATGAGTGGACTCGTGCTGGTACGGACAAGGTCCGGCTCGTCGCTGGAGAGGGTCAGAAGCCATCTCCAGCGTTCCTTTTCGCTGACGATCTGGCGCTGCTCCAGTGACACCCGAAGAGCGCGTCCTCCCAGGGTCGACACGTCTTGGAGAAGCTGCGGCTGCTCGTCGAACAACCCTGGCAGAGGATGGTCACCTTCGAGATAGAGCACTCCGTAGACTGTCTCCATGTCCAGCAGAGGTACTGCGAGGACCAGGGCCGGTCGGTTGTCCACGAGACTCTGGATGGCGGTCAGTTGCGCCAAGTCGTCGACGCTGGATAATCGAACGGTGGTCCGCTGTTCCATGGCCCGGAAGCAGACCGTCCTGCTGAAGCGTTCTCCGGTCGTCGTGGGGGATCCATGTCGGGTGAGAACCGGTGACAACCCGTGTCCGCTGGACAGCACCACGAAACCGGAACGTGCTCCCACGAGGCGCATGGTCTGCTCGAGCAGTGTTTCGAGCACGGCTTTCAGGTCGGTGACACCGACGACCGCGGTGAGATCGAGGAGCCCCTGGATGAGGTTAATGAAGCCGTGGGCGTCCTGACCTTGAGCGGCGCGGGCCGCCGTGTCGCCGGAATGTGGGAGAGGGGCGGCTGGAAGCCCTTCTCCTTCGCCACGACGGACGATCCTGAGTGTGAAGGTACCGATCTGGAACTCCTCTCCGGCCCTCAACACGATGTCGCGGATCTTCTGTCCGGCCACGAACGTCCCGCGGGTACTGTCCAGATCTGTGAGAATCAGGTGATTGTTGTGAAAGTGGAGGCGCGCGTGGGTCTTGGAGACCGACGGGTCGGGCAGGACCAAGTGATTGAAGGTCGATCGCCCGATGGTCAACTCACTGTGATTGATCGCGACTCGCATGATTCTTTCGCCTTGGCGGAAGACCTCGACATCGAGTTCCATCGTCGTCTCCTTCGACAACACTGGCTGCATGCCCAGATTCGCGGACATTAGGCCAAAGGCCAATCCGCCCCCCCTTTGGTCCGCCGGTGAAGCGGCACCCTGATGATAGCACCACTGACGCCCATTGGAGTACATTGAGAACGACGACGAGACTGTAGATGAGGACACACACTCCATGGCTCACGATTCCTGCCTCGTGTGCGGCCGGCCACTGCCACCCGGTTCGCCAGCGGACGGAAAGCCCTGTCCGTTCTGTGTGAAGAACAGGCTCTCGTCCCAGAAGACCGCCGCCGAGCCTCGCAAGGAAGGGCCCTCTGGGGTGGTTCGACGAGTCGTCTCGTCCTCCCCCGATTTCAAACGCCGGTTCGAGCTCAAGGAGATGCTGGGGCGGGGGGCCGCTGGACTCGTCTACAAGGCCTTCGACCGAGTGACCAAAGCTCCCGTGGCGATCAAGTTCTTGACTCAGATCCCGACCGACGCGTTCCTCATGCGATTCCAGCGTGAAGCACAGATCCTCCAGAAGGTTCATCATCCGAACGTCGTGCGCGTCATCGACGCGGGGAACGTGGGCCAGCAGCCGTACATGGTGTTGGAGTTCGTGGAGGGCGGGACCTTGAGGGCCAAGCTCGTAAAGGTCAAGAAGATGAGTCCGGTCCAGGCTGCGACATTGATGTTGGACTGTTTGGATGGTCTTCAGGCCTGTCATGCGCTGGGGGTCGTGCACAGGGACTTGAAGCCGGAGAACATCCTCCTGACCTGCGAAGGCCAGGCGAAGATCTCCGATCTCGGACTGGCTAGGGCGTTCGGTGATGACGTCCGTCTCACCCAGAGCGGAGTCACTCTGGGAACCCCTCTCTACATGTCGCCTGAGCAGATCCGATGTGAGCTCGTGAGTGTGGTCTCCGACCTCTATTCTATGGGAGTCGTCCTCTACGAGCTGTTGGCGGGCCGTCCGCCGTTCGCTGCGTCGTCGTGGCCGACCCTCGCCCTGATGCATCTCCAGGAGGTTCCCCCGCCTCTGAACGAGTTCGTGGACGGGATTCCGGATGGGCTCATGGATCTCGTGAAGCAGCTCATGGCAAAGGCCATGTCAGACCGCCCCTCATCGGCCCACGACGTGGCGGTGAGACTGCGGAAGATGATGGCTGGGTGGTCATCGGTGAATGAGGTGGCAGGGCCGGTCGCCCGGAAGAGCGAGCTTGTCGCTCGTCCCACGAGTGGAGCCGGGCAGCCTTCGGAGGCCGAGCCAACGACGCCAAAAGCCCCTCGAATCGCGAAGTCCGACGCTAGCAGTGGTTCGGGTCGGAAGGTCGAACCGGAATCGACCCTGGTTCGTGGGCCAAACGAGTCTCTTCCTGCTGGCAGAGCTGTAGTTGCGCACCTTCGCTGGATCGGAGCCCTCGCGGTGATCTTGGTCTGTCTGGGAGTGATCCAGGTCCGATCCTCCAACACAGTCGTCGATCCCCAGGGACCATCGCCCTCGCCCAGCAGGACTGTTTCGAGCATCCGGTCGCCCCGGTCTCCGAACGTAGAAACTCCGGTGGCTGTGGTTTCTCCGGTGGGTGGGCGTGGAGGATCCGTACCGTCGCCTTCTCCGACTCCGGAAGAGCCGAACAAGAGTAGAGCGTCCATCCCAGGCGGAGAGTTCGACATGGGAACGCGTGAAGCGATGGCCTTGGACAATCCGGCTCATAGAGTCCAATTGAAACCGTTTTCGATCGACGTGATGGAGGTCACGAACCAGAGATTCGAACGGTTCGTCGCCAAGAGCAATCACGTGACCGACGCTGAGAGCAGAGGGGAGTCGCAGATTTCCGTGAAAGGCGAGTGGCTCTGGGTGAAAGGGGCGGATTGGCGTCACCCAAAGGGCCCTGGATCCTGGCGGGAGGATCACCATCCCGTGGTCCACGTTTCGTGGAACGATGCCACGGCGTTCTGTCTCGCCACAGAATGCCGTCTGCCCACGGAGGCCGAGTGGGAGCGAGCTGCCCGGGGTCTGCTGGGCGGCTCGTATCCGTGGGGGTCTTCGCTCGAGGCCGAAGGGAGGGCCTGCTTCGGAATCCTGATTGAGGGGCCGAAGGCTTGTGGCTCTTACAGCTCCTACGGCTTCGGTCTTTACGATATGGCGGGAAACGTCCGGGAGTGGTGCAGTGACAAGTACGATGAGGACTACTACAAATCGAGCCCCACGGACGATCCGAAGGGCCCTGACAGAGGACATTTCCGGGTCGTTCGCGGTGGCTCGTGGCGAGACTCCGGCGCTTACGAAATCTCCAGCATTCGTCGCGACAAAGAGAAGCCGGCTGCCACTTACCAGGACCTGGGGTTTCGCACCGTGGCCTTGGAGTAGGGGGTTTTACGGCTTCTGATCGAGGACTCGGTCGAGCACCTCGGACCGAGGCTGGGGCGCGGATCCGGACGAAGCGCCACCCTTGCCGGAGGAGAAGTTGGGCACCACGAACTCGCCCGGCATCGGAAGTCGAGGACCGGTCGTCCTCTGTGAAGGCTGAACCGATGGCGCTGGCGACTGTGCTGCGGACTCTGTCACCGTGGGGACCGTCGGATTCATCGTGGCATCGAGCGCGGAGAGCGAGATCCCCAGGTCGCGCGCCAGCTCGACCTTGGAGTCAAGCCCGGCGAACTTCCGGTACAGAGAGGACAGTCGATTCGATTCGATGGAGCTCACGTGCAGGCCCAGATCTCCGACTGTCGACTGCTGGCCCGGTTTCAATGTTTCGGTCCGACCGTCCCGTCCGCTCACCCGGATCGAGCCCTCCACGAGCTCCACACGTCCCAAATCGGCGACATACCGCGTGCCCAAAACGACGGTGGTGGCTCTGGGGGTGATGGTTTTGAATCCGCGTCCGGTCTTCTTCACGTGAACGGCCACGGTTCCTCTGGCGAGGATCAGTTCGCGATCTCCCACCTTGATCTCTGTCGAGCCGTCCAGCGCGACCTTGGTGCCGTCGGCCAGAACGACCGTTGCAGAGGATTTCAGAGTCGAAAGGGAGCGACCTTCGGGAAGACGGATCTTCCCGTCTTTTCCTCCCATCCGCGACCGGTTCAAGAGGACTCCGGACACCAGGAGATCTCCGTTGACCAGCGAGAGGCTATGGGTCTTCACCTGGGCCAACTCGATCGGTCGCGGGCGCGCTGGCACCTGCGAGGCACAGATCTCCGGACCTGGTGATGGTGCCTGGGAAGGCGGGCGAAGAGCGACCGCGCAGATCGCCAGGACAGCCAAGGTCCCCAGCCCATAGGCCAGCCGAGGGCCGGCTACGATCGAGGCCATCCGGTCGAGAAAAGCCGACAAGAGCTGCCACGGAGAGGCCGAAGCCTCCCGGATTCGGGAGGCTTCAAGGGCGCTGATCCGTTCCTTGAGCTGGCGAGACTTCTCAGGAGAGAAGGTCTCCATCGGTACACTGGCGAGCACACGATCCACCAGTTCGAGCTCGCAGGAGAACTCCCGGCACTCGGTGCAGGACTGGATGTGAGACTCGACGTCAGAATCCACTCGCACCTCGGAGTCGAGAGCCCGGCGATCCAGAAGCTCTTGCACGTCCTCGCATCGCATCTTCGGCACTCCTTGGACACTTCGGACAGTGGCCCGTCAAATCGGGCTCACCACCGGACCCTAGATGATCTTCTTCGCCTCGAGTTTCTGACGGAGGAGCTTGCGGCCCAGATGGATGTTCGTTTTCACCGTTCCGATGTTCATCTCCAGAATATCGGAGATATCCTGGTAGCTACGTTCAAAGAGGTGTCTGAGCATCAGGGTCAATCGGTACTTGTCGGGCAGCGTCTGTAGTATGTCCAGTACCGTGTCCTTGAATTCCTGGCGCTCTGCTTCCTCCTCCGGGTTCATTGTCTGGGCCTGGGCGGTCTCCCCCTGCTGGTTGTTTCCCAAAACCTCCAAGTCATCCGACAGAACGGGCCTGTTCTTCGCACCGCGCAAACGGTACAGAGCCTGATTCTTCGTGATCTTTAGAAGCCAGGTGGAGAACTTGAAGCGTGACTGGTAGTCCGCCAAATGGTTGAAGGCGTTCATGAAGACTTCCTGGGTCACGTCCTCTGCGTCCTCCCGGCTTTTCATGATCCGAAGGGCCAGGTTGAAGACCATGTGCTCGTACTTGCTGACGAGGAGGTTGAAAGCTCCGGGTTCACCCTCGAGACTTTGCTGGATAACAGCTTGGTCGTCGAGGGGAACGGCTTGAAGGGGCTTCATAAGGTCCTATGCCTGGGAGGCTCCAAAGTTTGGCAAATCCTATTTTTTGTCCGATCGCCCGCCTCGGGAGGCGCTGGACTATTTTAAGAGGGCCAAGATGTCTACCGGTTGCTATTTTACCATTGTTATCCGTGCGAGGAGCTCGGTTGGAGGTACGAATCCATTGATTCTCGACCCCGCCACTTCTTTGCCGGTCGAATCCACGAACGCGATGACCGGAACGCCACGAACGCCAAAGCGGCTGATCAGATCGGCTCTTTGCGGGTGGTTGTCCACGTCGATCCTGAGGTTGACCAGTCGCCTGGACGCCGCCACCACGGCCGGATCAGGGTAGGTCTTGTGCTCGAGCTCCCTGCACGCCGCACACCAGCGATCGGAGAAGAAATCGACCATGACCGGTTGGCCCGGACCGCCTGGCCGGTCGAGGATCGACGCATCGATGCTCCATTCGATGCCGTGAGATGAGGCTGATCCCGCGGGTGCGATCGTCGGGCCGACGAGGCCGCACAAGACCAGGCTTCCCAGGAAAAGGGCCCCGCCGGTCAGGACGAGCACGAGTCCGGAGGATCTTCTGAACAACCCGCTCCAGAACCCTTTTTCGTCCGCGCCGTGGCCTGCTCCATCGCCCGGCTCGAACGCCCCCAGAGCGACCCCGGTTGTGATCAGAACGATCCCGACCAGACCCCTGACGACCGAGGACGGGATCAGTCCGTCCACGTAGTAGAGGGCCATCAGCAGCAGGATGACGCCGAAGAGTCTCCGGACCGACTCCATCCAGACGCCAGCGGCCGGGAGATGGGCAAGTCTGTCGGTCGAGGCGCCCAGAATGAGGAAGGGCAATCCAAGTCCGAGCGACAGGATGAAGAAGGTCAGGAATCCGAACCAGACAGACCCTTGCTCGGCGACCACGATCATGAGCCCGGCGACGACCGGACCCACGCAAGGGGCCGCGACGAGTCCGACCATGAGGCCCATCAGGAAGGCGCCAAGAATGCCTTCCCGGGCTCCGAAACGGTCGGTGATGAAACCGGGGGGCCGGATCTCGTACAGACCGAACATGGAGAGAGCCAGCGCTACGAAGACACCGGAGATCAGGAGCACGACCGGTGTCGATTGGAGAGCTCCGCCCAAGAGTCCTCCCATGAGGGCCGCGATCACCCCCATGGCTGAATACGTCACAGACATGCCCAAGAGGTACGCGACGGGAAGTGCGAGGCCTCCCCGTTTGCCGCTTTGCGCCACGAAGAAGCTCACCGTGATCGGGATCATGGGCCAGACGCAGGGGGTGAGATTCAGAGCCAGCCCGCCAACAAAGATGAAGATCAACGTGACGATGAGTCCGTAGCTCTCGAGCCAGAGTCTCACGGGATTGTCCGAAGCCGCGGGTTTGGTCTGGGAGACGGAGGGCAAGAGCCCCGTTCCTACACTGGGCAAGGGGGTCGGGATTCCGGCAGAAGGTTGGACCGAGGGGCGAGAGTGTCCGGCAACGGGCCGGCGACTCATTGGAACGTCGAGAGAAGCGGTGAGGTCGGTCGGCAGATAGCAGGCCGAGTCAGAGCACGCCTGGTAGTGGATCGTCGCCCGGAATCGAACCGATGCCTGCTCAGGAAGGGTTGGCGGAAGCGTGGCTCGCCCCCGAACCACGACGCGTCCTTCGTAGAGAGGAAGGGTTCTGTTGAACGATGCGATGGGCGTCATACGGCCGAGAGGCCAGATGAGCGGTTCGAAGACCGTTCCGGGAGGTCCTTCGACCTTGGCTGTGATGGGTTCGAGATCGTTCGTTGTCCGATGCTTCGGATAGACGTGCCAGCCGGGTCGCAGTTCCAGATGAAGCTCCAGAGCAAGCGTTTGACCGGCTTGGACCGCGGTGGCATCGGTGACGAGCCGCGCGGACAGGACCTCCTCTTCCGCGAAGACGGGCGTGACGAGAAGGGTCAGCGCGAACAGAAGATGAAGCCGCCTCGACATAGCGTGTTCAACCGCCTCCGAAGGTCCGATGAGCCAGTGGGCAAATAGAAGTCCCTAACCCAGGATCTCCCGCACGAGAGAATCGAGCTCTTCCGGAGAGCGCGGCCCCACGACTTGTCGCACGACCTGGCCGCTCTTGAAGAACAGCAACGTTGGAACGCTCATCACGCGATACTCCATGGCCAGAGTCTGGCTCGTCCCCACATCGACGTATCCGACCTTGAGCTTTCCCGCGTAGCGGCTCGCGAGGCCTTCCATGACTGGTGCCAGCTTCTTGCAGGGTTGGCACCACTCAGCCCCGAAGTCGAGAAGCACGGGGACGCTGGACTGTCCGACTTCTTTGGCGAAATTGTCCTTGGTGATCGCAAGCATGTTCGACATGGGGTCTCCTTCAAGTTCTTACCGTCGAATGGGCCGTCATCTTTTTCATGGGGTCGAGACGAGCTCTGCTCGACCCGAGGGGGGCGGGAGCCCCGGCTGTCAAACAACCACCGATGGTCTGATCACCACCGCCAACTGATGGACGTTGACTTTAGCAGCCGGAGCACCGGTCTTCAAGAGCTCCCGAGCCGCTCTTACCGAATGCGATCCGCCATACCGGAGGTCAGGATGAAGAGTCTGCCCGGACGAGACAGGATGATGTCCGGAAGTGCCTTGAAGCTGACCCTCGATAGATCAGCGATCGGGTTCAGCCGATCGAACACCTGGCGGGCGACGAATCCGGGGATCGGCAAGATCGAGACCTTCAGTCCGGACGGGACAAAATGGATCTGAGTTCCCTGGACCAACTTGAACGAGCCGTCCACGCGGATGGAGGTCGTGCCGAGACCGTATCGAACCTTTGCCGAGAAACGGATCGACCCATCCCTGAGTTGGACGTGTGGATCGATCAATGTATGTCCCTTTGTGCCGCTGAAAATGGATCGGTTGAGCTCGGCTTCGCTGATCTCCACGAGAAAATCGACCGGCCCCTGGGCTCTGAACCGGAGCCGATCGTGGAGCAAAAGCTCAAAGAGATTGATCACGGGACGCCCGATGTCCACCTCGGTACGGTTGACCAAGATGCCTTCGAATTTCCCGGAGGTGAACTCGAAACGGATCCTTGAGAAGTTGCCCTGCAACAGATCGAACCGGGAGGTCGGCGCCAGGTCGATGAGGATCTTCTCGGGCTGTTCGATGTATGAGCGGAAACTCTCGCGAACGCAGTCTCTCAGAACCTCAGGATTCTGATTGACGATTCTGTAGAGGTTGAGTCGAAGGTTCTCCGGGCGGATGTCATACCGCTGTCGGAGGGCGCTCGAAGCCCAAGGTGGACTAGGACTCTGGGCTGCGGCGAACGCGACAGCCACGAAGAGCATCAACCCGAGTGCCTGCCAGATGTGTGTCGTGGACAGCATGAATCGTCCGAAGGCAAGGTGAAGTATAGCACGCGGCCCCTGACCGACGGCACGAGAAAACGTCGAGAGTTCGACTCCGGACGATGTCATAAAATGTCGAAAACAATGGGGAAGTGTACGGACGGATGTTGGGTTCGTTGCTCTCTTTTGCCGTCGGGCTTGTGGTTGTTCTCTGGCCCGACGCTTCGGCCTGCGCCGCGCCGGAAGCCGCGGAGCTGCTCTTCTCGCTCAATTCCCAGGTCCGCGAGGACCTGCGAACCCACTTCGCCTTTTTGACGTTCCCCTATGTGGTGAAAACCCGTCTCACCATCGACGGAGAGCTGTCGGTTCGGCTCGAGATCACGACCGAGTCGATCCGCCATCCGTCCGAGATCCAGGAACTGTCCTCTGGGTTGAGGTCCGGGTTGGAGCGATTCCTTGCCCGCGAGTACCCGAACCTTCTCCTGGCCGGCGACAGCCGGGTCGTCATCTGCAGGCCGTTCTCGTTCACCCAGAACCTGCCTTCGCTTTCGGCCACATTGGCCTCCGGACCCGTGATCGGCAATGACTCGCCAGCTCCTGCCGTCGAGACCGCAGGATCGATCGCTGTTCCGCCAGAGTCCGGCCGTCGGAGTCCCGTGTCTGCAGCGGCTCCAAACGCCCAAGAGGTGGATGTCCGGGGGCGAATCAGCCGGGCTTTCGGTCGACGTTATGTCGTGAAGAGCTTGAAGCTGTCCCTTTCCTCAGAGGAAGGCCTGGCCACGGTCTATCTTTGCCTGTCCGCGACGACCGAGGGACCCCAGAAGGATCGCGACAGGCTTTCGCACGCGGCCAAGACTCTGTCCGAGGTGTTGTCGGTGGTTGGATCTCTGAAACCTTCGGCCGGATCAGTGGTGCGGTTCGCCTTCAAGAAGCAAGCGGACGGACTTGCGGTCCCGGCTCTCGAAACGGTCTACGGGAGGAAAGGCTGGACACTCCAAACGGCAGAACCACCGTTGACGAGCGTCAGGTCCGGTTCCTCATCGGTCCGGAAGGAACGGGTCCGAGATCCGTCATCCGCGGACCGACCAGGGGGACACTCGAGGCGAATGAAGCCGCGCGTCTGTTGCCCTGAGCCTCCGTGCGCACAGAGCTACGAGGATATGGTGAGCGTGCCCTCCTGTCGGATCGGTCCGAAAGGGTCGATCAGCGGTCGTATCCAGGGGCTGGCCCGACGCGTGAAACCTGGTTTCTACTCGCGAGGCAAAGAGCTGTCGACCGTCCTTTTCGGCGAGTCGATATCGATTTCGACAGCCGAGAATCTCCAGTGTTCGTTTGGCTACCAGAGGCTCTACCAGACCGATGAGTTTTTCGATGGGACAAAGGTCCACGACGTGGGAAACGCGGCTGTCTTCTCTCTGAAGTATCTGTCGCCCCCAGCCCTGAAGCCCAACCTTCGTCTGGGAGTGGGAACAGATTTTGCGCTGGGGTCACGCCGTGACAGGGCGATCCGAACATCCGACGACGACCCTGGAACCGACTCTTTCTGGGCCGCCTTCGAGGCCCAGGCCACCGAACGTTCGATCTTTCATATTATGATCAAGCGAATCGGATTTTACTCCCGGGCTTTCGAGTTCACGCAGGTGGCGCTGGCGGGTGAGTGGCTCCCGCACCACCCGCTGCGTCGGGTGTACGTCGAGGTGATGGCTGATGACCGTCGACACCAGAGCTTCGCGGAACTCGGAACCATGATCGGCAGCGCTTTCTACGTCAATGTCGGTCTGGAGGCCTCCCTTGGGCGCTCGTCATCGCTTTTGCTCGGAATCCCCCACGTGTTCTCTTCGGTGTGTAAAGAGATGTCTCTGTCGATCGTGAGGCGGCTGTGAAGGGCGGCTGTGAAGGCTCACACCAGGATAATGGCCGGACCTCGAGAACAGAGAAACAAGAACCCGCCGGAAATTGAGCCCGGCGGGTTTTGGTCTTGCGCTCGTCTCTCGAATCCGTCGGTGTTACCGGCTCGCTCGAGAGATGGAAGCTCTAGTCGTCAGTTCGGTCAGTCACCTTCCGGCCTTGAAGGGGGAGCGACCTCGGCGGTGGCATCCTTCTCGACCGTCGATACTGTCACGGCCTTCAGCCAGTCGGTCTGATCCACGATCTTGTTCATCAGAGGAGATATGTGCGCCCTCCAGTCACCCTCGCGGGGCAGCGGGAAGGGAACCACGACGGTCTTGGTGGCCGGTGGCTTGAACCAAGTGTCATAGGGCAGCGGGCACGTGGAGTTCGAATCGTTCCAGCGAACCGGACGGGGCGGAGGAACGACGTGACCTTCGCACGCAGGGACCGCGGCGACTCCCAGAGGCTCGATGTCACCGGTGACCTTCCAGAAGTACCTCTTGTGGGCGCGCTCCCACTCGTTGGCCCAGATGATTCCGTGGTGATGGTGGTGGCAGCATTTGCACTTGCAGCAGCCGCCCGAGAAAACGTGGGTGCGCTTCTTCGCCCTAGGGCACCCTGGGCCGCACTTCTCTTCGTAGTAGCAGGGCCCGCTGCCGGCCTTCTCCGCCTCGATCTCAGCCAGCGACAGCCTCAGAGCCGAGGCTTCGGCTTCGGGGGTGGCGTATTTTCGGCCCTTGCCCCGGAAGTGGTACTTGTCGGAGAACGGGCGCTCGTGGTGGTGGTATCGTTCGGGTCTGTGTCCGAGGTGCCAGCACATGTGCCAGGACAGGTGCTGATTTGCTCGCCATTCTTCGACCGATGGAATGGCTCGGGTCGCCATCTCGGCATCAATGGCCTCCTGGATGCCGCCCTTGGCTGGCGGCGGGGGAGGGGGGGGCGTTTCCATGGCCGGAGGTCCGGCCGGTGCTTCAGGAGGTGGTTCCGCCGCAAGGGCCAGGCCCGCGAAGCCGGCGACCATCAGCGCTGCCATCGCCAGATGAATCACAGCTCTCTTCATACCCTCTCGTCTCCTTTCGATAAAGTACCCCAGCCCTTCAACCGGTCGATCAATGGCACCGGTCCCGTCGCCCGTTCTCTCGGCGATTTCGAGCAGCACGAAGGGTCAGCGTTGCTGCCTCAGACTGGACAACAGGTTCTCGATCTTCCGGAGGGCTGCTAGCAGCTCCTCCTGCTTGCCTTTTTCCTTCTCGACGATTTCGCTTGGCGCGTTTTTCAAGAAGGTTTCTTGGGAAAGCTTTTTTTGCACGATCTCGAGGTCCCGTTTCTTGGAGGCGAGATCCTTGGCAAGGCGCTCCTCCTCCTTCTGGTAGTTGATCAACCCCGCGAGGGGTACGTAAACCTCGATGTCCTCAACGATCTCCGAGGCGCTTCCGGGCGGGGCTTTGAGATCGGCGTCGACCTTCAACTCACGAGCCCTGGCTCGGGACTTCACCAGCGCCACGTGGTCGATCACCGCAGCCCACTTGCCCTTCGGATCCGTTCTCACCAGCACGTCCACCTCGGTGGTGGGCTTGAGCTGACTGTCCTTGGTCGTGAACGAGCTGCGGATCCTTTGTACAGCCTCGATGACCTTCTGGACCCGCTCCATCTCGTCCTCGATTTTGGGATCGATCCGGGCCTCATCCGCCTGCGGCCAGGCGGCCCGCGCCAGAGGCTCGGCATCGCTCTCGAGGTGCTGGTAGATCTCCTCGGTGATGTAGGGCATGAACGGGTGCAGCAGCTTGAGCACCGACCGGTACACTCGCCGGGCCGTCCACAGCGCCGCGTGTCGGGATGTGTTCCCCGATGTCCCGCCAACCTCGGCGGTGTGGCTCGTGGCAAGCCTGGGTTTGATGAACTCCACGTACCAGTCGCAGTACTCGTGCCAGACGAAGTCGTAAAGAGCCTTCGCTGCCCCGTAGAAATCAAAATCGGTCAGAGCCGCCTCCACGGTGCGCTCGATCCGGGAGAGGCGTGAAAGGATCCACCTGTCGACAAACTCCAGTTCGGGGATCTCTTCTTCGCCGTGCCGGTCCTCTCCGGACGCCGAGACGTACATCAGCAGGAACCTCGCGGCGTTCCACAACTTGTTCGCGAAGTTCCGCCCCATCTCGAACTTGTCCTCGGAGAGTTTGATGTCCTGACCGCCGGACGAGAGCATCATCAGAGAGTAGCGCATGGCATCGGCTCCGTACTTGTCGACGACCTGCAATGGGTCGATGCCGTTGCCGAGCGACTTCGACATGCGGCGCCCTGAACGGTCGAGCACCGTGCCGTGGATGTACACGTCGGAGAAAGGCTCCGTTCCCGTGAACTCCAGGCCGCTCATGATCATGCGCGCCACCCAGAAGAAGATGATGCCTCGGTCGGTGACCAGCGTGGACGTGGGATAGAAGGTCGAGAGATCGGCCGTCCGGTCGGGCCAGCCCATGGTGGAAAAGGGCCACAGGGCCGACGAGAACCAGGTGTCCAGAACATCCTCGTCCTGTCTGAACTCGGTGTGACCGCACTTTTTACAGTTGGTCGGACTCTGGTCGGCCACGACCAGCTCATTGCACTTTTTGCAGTAATAGGCCGGGATGCGGTGTCCCCACCAGAGTTGACGGGAAATGCACCAGTCGTGGATGTTCTCCATCCAGTCGAAGTAAACCTTCGACCAGCGTTCCGGATGAAATCGAACCCGTCCCTGTCTGACGGCTTCCATCGCTGGTTTTGCCATTTGCTCCATCTTGGCGAACCACTGCGTCGAGAGATACGGTTCGACGACTGAATGGCACCTGTAACAATGTCCGACGGAGTGGACGTGGTCATCGACTTTGACCAGCAGCCCAATTTCGTTCAATCGTCGGATCATCTCTTCCCTGGCGGCGAACCGGTCCATTCCCGCAAACGGACCTCCGTGCGAGTTGATTGTGCCGTCAGCATTCATTACGTTGATCGGTTCGAGCTTGTTGCGCTGACCGGCGAGAAAGTCGTTCGGATCGTGAGCTGGTGTGATCTTCACGGCTCCGGTCCCGAAAGCGGGATCCACGAACGAGTCGGCGATGACGGGGATCTCCCTGTCGAGCACGGGCAAGAGAACCTTCTTGCCGACCATGTCCTTGAAGCGCTCATCCTCCGGGTGAACCGCGATCGCCACGTCGCCCAACATCGTTTCGGGTCTCGTGGTCGCGACTGTGATGCTTTTTGTTCCTGGAGTGACGCCGGGATATGTCACGTAATAGAGTTTGCCTTGGGTCTCTTGGTGCTCGACTTCCTCGTCGGAGAGGGCGGTTCGGTCGGTGGGGCACCAGTTGACGATGTAGTTGCCCCGATATATGTAACCTTTGGCGTGCAGATCGCAGAACACCTTTCGCACGGCGCGCGAGAGTCCGTCGTCAAGAGTGAAGCGCAGGCGGTTCCAGTCGCATGAGCACCCGATCTTCTTGAGCTGATTGACGATCTTCGATCCGTACTGCTCGCGCCATTCCCAGACCTTCTCAAGGAATCCGGCTCGCCCGAGATCGTGCCGCCTGATCTTCTTCTTGGCAAGTTCACGCTCCACGACGACCTGGGTGGCGATACCCGCGTGGTCGGTGCCGGGAAGCCATAGGGTCTTCTTCCCTTTCATCCGTTGCCAACGCACCAGGATGTCCTGCAGGGTGTTGTTGAGGGCGTGCCCCATGTGGAGCTGTCCCGTGATGTTCGGCGGCGGGATCACGATGGTATAGGACTGACCATCACCCGTCCTCGGAGAAAAGACTCCCCGGTCCATCCATTGCTGGTAGACTCGATCCTCGATCGCTTTCGGGTCGTAGGTTTTACTGAGCTGTGTGACTTCCATAGTTTCTATGTTGAGCCGGTGAGTTCCGAGGTCTAGGTCAGGTCCTTGAGCTTACTCACGATCGCCAGCTTCGTCTTGATGCGGTTCTTCGCTTTGATCGCCATGGGCTCGGACGACTGAGTGAGAATTCGTTCCAGGAGACCCAGGGCCTCCTCGTAGCTTCCTTCGAGTTCCGCGACGTGAGCCATTCCCGCCAAGGCCTTGGGTTGGACCGGGTCGAGAGCCAAAGCCTTGGTGTAGTGCGCTCTTGCAAGATCGAGATGTCCCGAGAGTTCCTGGGCGGCCCCGAGCTCCACCTGAGAGAAGCAGCTCGCGCGTTCGTCCAGGATGCGCACTCCTTCCTTTTCTTTACCCAAGATTCTGGAGCCGCAGACGTGACAGAACCGGCTACCCTCCGGCGCGACCTTGTCGCACGTGGGACAGTAGTACGGGTTCAGACTCACGATCACGTCGGCCAGGCGGGCCACGACATCGCCCGCGGAGTAGCCGGGTGACGTCTCGGAAAGGATGGTGGAATGCGGGTACTCGGAGGAATACACCATTTCGACCGCTTGGTGCAATTTGGGATCGAACCGGGTTCCGACGGTGCGGATCCTCTCGATCCCGGCGGCGCGAGCAAGCGCCCCGAGCTGGGTCGAAAACCCCTCGACGATCGGCTGCGAATCCTTCGGCAGATGCGTGATGAGCGAGTTGGCCTCGCGGAGAAGCTCGATGGCAGCCTTGGCGATCGGCAGTCTCGAGAGAACCCCGTCTGGGGATGTCGGCGCCTGGCTGAGGGACTCGAGGCGCGTGGTCAGGTCGGTGATCTGTGCCTGGAGCTTCGTCACTTCCTCCTTTGAGGAGGCGAGCGCCCGCTCCGCGGTTGCGAGCTCTTCCTTGAGGATGGGATCTGTTCCCGGCTCCCAACGGGGTTCCGCGTGGAGTTTGGAGAGCTCCTCCTTGGCTCGTTCCAGTTCCCGGTCTCTCTCCGAAAGTTGCAGCCGAAGCCGATCGAGTTCCCGGTTCGGCGGAGAGGGTTCGATGACCGCCTTACGGGTTTTCAGTTCGGCGATCACTCGGTCCTTTTCGGCCCCCTCTTCCTGGATCTTTTCCAGATCAGCTCCGAGCTGATCGTTGGCTCGTTCCAGTTCCGATACTCGGTCGGTGAGACCCCGGATCTTCTCGAGCTCAGCGTCCCTTTCTTCTTTGGAGGGGGGTTTTCGCGCCAAGCGATTCTTGCGGTCACCATCGTCTTCTTGCGAATCCTGGCCGCCAGCTCCTTCACGGACGAGATCGCTTTCGAGATTCTTCAGCTTGAGCTGCAGCAGCTTGATGATGTTGTCTTTCTGAATGAGCTGTTGGTTCAACTTGCGGCAGTACTCCGCGTTGGTCTTGAGCTGTTCGGCTGTCATCTCGTCCGGAACCACAGACATCTCCCGATATGGCTTGTGCACCGGCCCCGGCGGACCGATCGCGAGTACGAATAGTAGCAGTGTTCTCACCCGAAACGCAAGGACAAGACCCTGGTCACGGTGCGTGTCGGGCGGGTGGCAAGATCTATGGCTTCGTATGGCTTGCAGGGCCGGCGGAGGAGGTCTGGTTCTTCTTCGCTCGCTCGAACAGTCCTCGCGGCCTTACGGCCGCTTGCGGAACTCGCCGCGAAGAAGAACCAGA
>Ga0074195_1001265_pt1 | contig 36972 bp, 59 predicted proteins | sample EPASupsiteHSE623_FD_64525 | JGI IMG/M metagenome (GOLD analysis project Ga0074195, IMG submission 64525) | Bioremediated contaminated groundwater from EPA Superfund site, New Mexico - Sample HSE6-23 | ecosystem: Environmental > Aquatic > Deep subsurface > Groundwater > Contaminated ... | reverse complement strand
TGATATAAACATTTGGAAATAGTATCTTTATTTTTAAAATATGGAATAACAATGCTTATCTTTGGCTTCATTCAATTTTTACCTTTCCGATATTATTTTCGTTTTCTTCATCTTCTTTTAACGGAAAATCAATTACTTCACCTAATATTTCTAAAATATTATATTTTGCTAAATTACTAAAACTTTCCGTTTTATAAATAAAATCTTTTAGAAATTTTAATTCATCTTCATTAATATCAATCTCTTCGTTGGCTGTTAGCTGTAAAGCTATTTTCATGGCAATAATAGGTTGATCTGTAATTGCCTTAGCTAATCTTTCAGCTAGTTCTTCAGCTATATAAATAGGCATATATTCACCATCTAACCCTATAAACATTTTGTCTTTAAAGCTAAAAATCATGCGATAAAATCCCTGGCAACCAAAATCATTTGGCGTTCTACTTCCTTTGTAATTATATTCTCGAAATATGCTGATAAGTCTTTTGTTATGGGGTGGTAATAATTGAAAGTCGTATTTGAGGTTTTTCGGAACGGATAGCTTATTCTATAGCCTTTTTTATCTAGTTTAGTATAAACCGCTATACCGCCAAAAAATAAATTTTCATTGATTACTAAAGAAACAAAACCAATTAATCCTTTGATAGGTTTTATATGAGTGAAATATATTTCGGTTATTTTATAGGTATCTTCTAATTTATTTTCCATTTTTCTTTACTTTTTTAAAAATTAAATTTCCCCCTCTATTATAACCCGAGGGGGTAGGGGTTTCAAAACTATTTCTATACTTGTTCGGTAGATAACAACCAAAGCCCAGCTGATTTATTAAGAATTTTACCAACGTTTGTAATGCTAAACGCCGCTTGTTTCTTTTTATTTGTTGGGTCATTAGTTGACTGTGGGCCTGATTCTTTAAGGAATAGTTTAAATCCTTTAGAACCATACTCAGAGATATTAACGCAACCATAAGCGTCTTGTCCAAATAACAAAGAACAAAATAACACTCCGGACGCAGTGCTTAAAGTATCTCCAGATAGAGGGAATCTATAAGCTAAGGTTGTGGTATAAACCTGAGCTCCGCCAACAATACCTAGTTGAGAAGGTGTTTTTCTCATTGGCTCAGATGATGTTGGGGAAATCCAGCCTTTTAGTCCTCCGGCCGCTGTGGTTACATTATAGGCCGCAGTTGGGTGGGTAATAAGGATATATTTACCAGTCCCATTAACAGGCGGAACGTCTTTTCCTTCCAGAACTGAAACGCCATGCATAATGCTTCTAACGGTCAAACCAGATTTAGCGAAAGAGCTTACTAACGCCGATTGTGCAATACGTTTTTTATCGTGGTACATTGAAAATCTGTCATTTGCGGCCGTTCCATCATGTGACCAGACCCTTGCGGTAATACCGGTTGAATGCAATGTTCCGCCATCGATTGCCATATTAGCAAAATCCAATGAGCTTGCATTAGCAACGTCTGCAACCATCATACCAATATCATTACGGATCATAACATCAAGGGTTTTAACTGCGGCCTGTTTAATATTTTCGTAGGCTCTTTCCATAATGTTATTGCGAGCAGTAATAGCTAGGTATCGGCTAAGTTGTACGTAACCATCTCTTTCGTGCAAAGTTGCGGTTACAACGCTAGCTGATTGGTAAAGCTGTTGTGCGGTGAACTGATCGCTATCATCGCCAGCAAGATATGGGATTTTTTTGAAGAAATCGAAATTAATCGTTTTCCCTTGGTAGTTTGGCATGTCTGCCATAACTGGGGCTAATGAATAATAAAATGTTTGTGGTTCAAATTCTTTGAAGAAACGTTTTGAATAATACGTTCCAACAATGGCCGTATTAGCGGCATGACTTGACTGTTGATCTGTCATTTTGGTTCAACTCCTGTTTTATGTGTTATAAGCCTGAACGGCTTTTTCTGGATTTTTGCTTGCCCATTCCAAGTATTCATCGGGTGTCATTTCAACTACACTTTTATTGACCGATAAAGTAGGTGGAACAGAGCTTACAATAGTTTTTGCTTGTAATTTTTGCGTATTATCTTTTTTATTTACTGTATTATTTAAGTTATTATTTACATTTTTATTTGCGTTTTTCAGTTCTAAATATTTAGCTAGAACCCAATTTTTACTATCAAGGGTTTTTTCGGGATTAATTTTTATTTCAGCAATTAAATCTTGTTCATAATTTTGAACAAAATCTAAATCCTTTTTTCTTAATTCTTCGTAGAAATTCTCATTCTCTTGACGGTTACGATCTCGTTCTATTTGCTTTTGACTTCTAGCTAAATCCTCATTTTGCTTTAATTTGTTCTCAATTATTTTTTCAATAACCTGTAAATCTTCTTCAGAATATTTATCTTTTATTTCGTCTGTAAAAGTTTTTACTTGTTTTGTTCTTAGTTCTTCTAATTCTTTTTTAAGCGAGTAGATGTCATTTTGAACTTTAGACACATACTCATTATTATTTTTAACAATATCAATTAATTCTTTTTTAGTTTTACCTTTAAAAGGTTTTAGTAATGGGTCTTCAATTTCTTCTTCTTGCTTTTCTTCGGTTACTTCTTCTTTAGCAACTTCTTCTTTAACTTCTTCTGTTGCTGGTATTTCTTCTTTTAATGGCTCTGGTGTTGCTTCCACTTCATTAATACCAATAACTTTTTCAAGCTCTTCTAAGCTCATTTTGTCATAGTCTTCTTGTGTCATATTTACCTCTTTATTTTAAATTTATTTAAATTAAATATTTACTTCTTTTTCGAACTCTGTTTTCTCTTTATCAATTAAATATTTGTTCATATAAACTTTGTAGGCACCCACAACATCTTTATGCTTAACAATAATTTTAAGGTTATTGATAGCCTCTTCTATGTGCTGGATAGATGATAATTTATATTTAACTTTTAAATCTGCTCTGCTGGTTTGTGTTCCGTCGCTAAAGCCAAACCTATCAATAAGATCATTAACATATATACCGTCAATCTTTTTGCCATTAAGTAATTTATATACTTCCGCTAGGTGTTCGATAGTAACGTTAAAATCTTTAGCGGCTCTTATTTTACATTTTTGAAGAAAGTATTTTTGATATTCCGGCTTTAAAATATCTCTTTCTATAGGCGTTTTAGTAATCTTATTTGGATTAACTAAATCTCTTTCAATTATCAAATCAGATATTTTTTCAAAGTATTTATCAAACGGAAAATCTTCTGCTGTATTTTTTGTATTATCAATTACTTTTGTTTTATTCATACTCCTTTTGGGACTTACTTCTTCAGCTATATCAATTTTTGTTTCTTCATCAATTTTATTTACTATTTTATTTACCATTTAATTACTCCCTTTTTCAAATTTTAGTTTTATTAAATTTATTAGTTCTTTATAAATTTTCCTTTTATTTAGTAATGATTCACAAATTAAATCTTTGTCTAGTTCCAATTCGATATTTTCACTTATAGCCCTAATCTCATTTTGTAAAAAAATGATTACGTCCTGAGTTGTTCCGGTCATTACATTGTTATATTTTAGAACTTCATTACTATCTACCATTATTGCACCTTTTGCCCTGTATGTTGTTCAATTCTAGCTTCCGCAATCATTTCTTGTACCTTAGCGTTAGTATCTATAGCTTTTTTAGTATCATAAGATTGTATCTGCTCTTGCTTCGCTTTTTCCGCCATTGCTAACTGCGCTTTTGATTGCTCATTTTTTTGCTGTTGCATTAATTGTTCTTCTTCAATTACTGATTCCATATCGTAAAATAAATCCCAGGCATCGTCTTTAATGCCGAAGCTTTTGGCTAATCTATCGGCCATTTCAGTCCATTTAAGCATTTTCGCCAATACCGGAACTTGTTGCGATACATTTAATAGAGCCATATAGCCAGTTTGTTGAGAGGCCTCGTTGGATAGTTCGTAATTACCAAGTATTTTAATATTTGGGGTAAATATTAGGCCTTTTTTATCTAATGAATCCCATATCTTCTGATATTTAGCCATTTCCTTTTCATCAAATACTGCTTTTAGGTCATCAATATCTTTATAGACAAAATTACGCTCGATTAACATCTCCAAAAACGGCTTTATTTCTTCTTCAACTGATTGCTGGATAAGTTCGTTTAACGGTATATCGTTTTCGGCAATTAGCCTTTGCGTTCCGGTAGCCGTACCTGGTATCAATCTATTATCACTTGTACCCTCTTGGACTGGTGAAAGATTGAATAATTGATCTAAATCTCTTTGTAATAACTGCGTATCTGCATTTGTAATGTTGCCCAAATATGGGTTAATTAACGGCGTTAATCCATTTTGACCATTACCCTTAATTACTTTATTTGGTGACCAGATACCGTCAAAGGATACCGATTTCGACATATCTTGATACCACATGTTTGCGATTGATCTGCTCTTAGAATCGCTTGCTTGTTGTCTTGATGCTTGATATTCAGCGTTTAGGCCTTCGGCCAAAATAACATTTGAAACGCCATATAAACATTTAGGGATTTTTTTGTATCTACCAACAATAAACGGACGTTTATATCTACGGTGTAAAAATGGGGTTGCCTGTTTTCTAATAATTACCTTTCCTTCAGCGATAGTGACAATACATTCTGTTAATTTACCATCGATATAATATTTACCGTAGCATTCGTCTAAATGAACGTATCCAGTCTTTTTAATATCTTGTAGAGATTTAATAAATCCTTTTTTAGCGTTATTAGATAGGTTCAAAAATTGGGCATATTCTTCTTGTTCTTGGGTTATATTATCGCCGTCTAATTGTAATAAATTGAGATTTTCGTAAAACCCTTTTTTCTCTGTGGTTTCATTGGCTATTATAGGCATTCCGTTTTCGTCCGTTACTTCTTCGGTCGTTTTCTCGTATCTTACCCGATCGTTATATAATTGTTCCCAAGTTACAACCGTTGAATGTATACATGCGTCACTCTCATTTATATCGGGGAAATTAACATCAGAGTAAAACTCAGTTAATAAAATTGGTCTAAAATACGTATCATCTTTTATCGTTATTTCTTCCGGCTCTTCGTCTTTTAAATATGTAAATTCTTCTGTCTGGAATTCTTGGGTTATTTTAGCAACAAAAGAACCGTAAATATTTTTAGTGAGTAAACATTCTTTATAGTTTTTTTGAAACTCAATATTATTTAATTGATAATCTTGAATATATTTATTCCAGAAGTCGACTACGGTTTTATTTCCGGCGTTATGCTGTAGATCATCAATCCTGAAAAAAGGGTAATTCCTAAATATTGCTCTCGCAAACCTTGAATAAATACCAAAAGTTTTCCAGTGGATTATCGGGATATGGAAATCAGCATTACCGTTATATACTTTATTGATTAAATCTTTTTCACTCAAATAAATAGCTTCCGCCCGGTTCCATTTCTCTTCCCAGGTTTGGCGTTGTACTTTATAGGTATTTTTTAATGTTATGAAGTGATTTAAGCAGGATTTGTCGTAAGCGTAGTTTTTGTCCATTATATTAATATTTTATCATATATTTTATTTTAGTCTACAATTCGCTAATATCCGGCCATAGGTACTTTATAAATAGGTTTTTCTTGGTGATTTTCCATTAATTTTAGGTCTAATTTGCGTTTAATTGCTTCATATTTGATAATATCCATAAAGTGATCGTCTTTTTTATTAACGTCATTAATCATTTCTTTGCGTTCTTCTATTGTTGTTGATTGGTATTTAGCCCAAGAATAACGCTGGAATTCCCAGATAACGCCTTTAAGATCATTAAAAACAAATAGTTTAGGGGTTATTTTCTCACTATAAAATAATCGGTCTTTAACTGAGCTAATACCTACTTGGTTATCCTTAGATACTAGTACAGTATCAATCCCAGCCTTTAAAAACTCTCTTCTAATTGTGTATTGATCTTCTTGATCCTCTTCATTGTGGACTTTTTGTGTGGGAATAGGGGTATTAGATGAGGTATCGATCTGAGTATACTCAATATATTTAGCGGTCTTACCTCTATTATGTTTAATTAATAGGCTAAAGTCACTTATTGATAATGATTCTTCCGGGGCTTTTAGCTCTTCAACCACATAAATTATGTCGTTTTGTGTGTCGTATAAAAACATTAAATAATGATGTGGGGTTCGAAGGTGGGGATCAATACCCTCACTTAGTTTGTAGCGTTTAGGATTATTAATAATTAAGTCTAGGTAATTAAAACGCTCAGTACAATGTACATCTTGTTTAAATTGCTTGTAGATCAATCCTTCCTTTAGGGCTGGCATACCTTCCCAGCGTGATTTTAAATCATCCTCATCGATTGACGCTCTTAATTGTTTTTTAGCTAAATCGGTTAAATAAGGGTTTTTTTCAGCAGTTAAAATATAGTTTTTAATTGTTTCATCTTCTGATTGCCAAACCTTATTTACAAGTTTGGTAAATCCCATAAGAGAGGTAAAGGTCATTAACATAACACCGTTTCTATCGGCTAAGCGGATCATAGCCTCTTTAAAATGCTCATAACTACACTCTTCATCTAACCAGATAAAATCTAGGTCGTCCCCTTGCCACGTAGATACGTCCTGCTCAAAGGTTTTGAAGTATAAAAAGTTATTATTTTTCCCTATTATTAATTCATTTTTAAAGCCACGTACGGGGTTATAATCAGCATATTTCATTAGCTTATGTGGTAAGTAATCGTTAATTTTGCGTTGGATTGTTTTAACTATTAAATTTGAGTAAGTGGCAGCCCACATACGGCGGTTAGTCATTGTATGGAATATTTTGGAGGTTATTAATGCTCCAGTTTCTGTTTTTCCACTGCGGTTGCCTCCGAACACTACAAATATATTATGGGTATGGTTTTTTTTATTTAATCGATCAATAACATCATTAATAATTTCGGTTTGGTCTTTATAAATACTAAAATCAACAAATTCAATTTTATTTTTATCTTTATAAATTTTGAATTGTTCTAACTCGTTTAATAAGGCAAATACTTTTTGATTGCTAGTGGTCACTAAATCCATTTTCGGCTATTAGTTCCTTAATTCTTCTTTTTGCGGCCTCTATATCTGTAGTCATTAGATTATCAACTTCAGACAATTTCTTCATTTTAAATTCAAGTTCTTTTTCTTTTAAGTCATTCATTCTTACTTTTTCTTTTATATCTTGCGCTCGATCGGCCTCAATAAACCCATGATTACATCTTAAACTAAACATGGCGATATTGGCATTTATCTTATTAATTGCGGCAAAACTAAGCAAATTTGCCTCTTGAATTGTGTCTGCTTGTGCTAAAAGTTCTCTAAACGAAGAAAACCTTTCGGCCAATCTATTAATAAAATCCTTCGAGTGTCCTAAGGTAGATAAATACTTAATTTTGTACAAATTCATAGACTCTATTTTTGTACCGGCAATAGTATTGCTTACGATAGGAGGCTCTTTAAGCCACTTTATTAAGCCTTCGCCTATTTTTATAGCTTCCGCTTCTGTATATTTTTCGGCGTTCTTATTACCTGGCTTTAATTCTGTAGGTGGGTGATACCCTTTTTGAAATCTAGTCATACTTAAAATATATCACAAATTATAGTTATTTCAAAAACCTATCAACTTTACATAACATAATTTATTGCGACATAGAGCGTAACAAAACAACCACTTTGTGCTTAAATTAGTAGTAATAATATATGGAAATAATAAAATACGTACTTAAATTTCATGGTTACAATCAACAAATAACACTTTTATAATTATTATGCGACATAGAATTACCCCTTCGGGGAGCCAACCACGCTATGTTTATTGCTTTGCTTTTAAGAATCGAGGACGAATCCAAGGTCTTAAGGCACTTCCCGACTTCTGATCCTGCTTTATACACTCTCAATCTCGAACGGGCTTCTTGTGCTTGAGTGGCGTTAAGTTACACGCATCTAACCATTTAAGGGCTGGTAGATAAATCACACCAATAATAATTTTAAACTATAAAATGAGAAAACAATAATAGAAAGTTTTGAATAGTTTAGAAAGTTACACAAACGCTTAATATAGCGGCGGATAGCCAATAAATAGCCATTCGGTAGTCTTTGTTTATTAAATACACTAACGAGGCTAAAACATCTAAAATTATAAGTATTAATGGGAATAATTTAGTTATCATGATTTTAATAATACCATACTCAATATATTAAAAAGTATCGATACAATTAAGATCAATAATATTACGATAAAGTATTGACGCTGTATTATTACAGCGTTATTATTAAGGGGTAATAAACAAACGAAAGGGGATAAATAAATGAGAAATAAAATAGTTACTAAATATATAAAATTAAGGAATAAGCATTACGGGGAAAAAATAACATCAAGGAAATTTTGCGCGACAATTAAAAAATGCTCAAGTAAACATGTATTAAATGATTGTTTTATTGATACAAGATATTTCGCTGAAAAAATGGGGATAACCGCCGAAGAATTAGAAACGGCTATTACAAATTATTAATAAACAAACGAAAGTAGCAAAAAAATGAAAAAAGTACAAGACATGAAAAAGGATGAATTTGTTAGAAAATGGAAATTAGCGGGCAAAGACGAGATGGTGGCAAAAAATGTAATAAAACGACATAGCTCGGAAATAGGATGGTTTGCCGCTAATTGCGATGATTGTGACGCATTCGAAACATTGAATAATTGGTTCTCGGATAGTTTAGATGATAATAATTATACCGTAGAATTAAATTCAAGGATTTAATATGACAAAGAAACAATTTAAAGAATTATTTGGTCAAGAACCAGAAGACATGTTCGGATCAGATTGGAAAAATATAATTAAAGATTTAGGGGCTAAATAATGTATAAAAATATCTGCGAATTAAGACAAATTATAAAAAAAAAATGTAAGCTTTGCGGGGCTACATATAAAGGACTTAAAACCGCCAAATATTGCTCTAATGCCTGCAAATGTAAAAAATATAGGATTACGAGGAGAAAAAATGGATAACTACGATAGCTGGAGATTATCTAGCCCAGAAGATGAAATGATTAATCCCTATTTAGGCTATAATGACGATGAAGATCAAAACGAAGATTAACATTTCATTTCAAACCATGTTATAATTTAAGAGCATTTTTTATCCTTTGTAATTAGCCCGTATTCCCCCCGATACGGGCTAGAATTTACATTAATATTCAACAAAATAACGAATAAAAAATAAAGTAAAACATCGCAATAAACCCTTACATTACCTATATTTTCAGCGTTTATAAATAAATCAAAATAACAAAAACTACAAAATAAAAAAGAAATTAAAATATACAAAGTTTTTTTCTTTATTAAAAAAATATTACTTTTTTTTATAACTAACTTATTATTAATAGCCTTGAAAACGCGCATTTTTATTTTCACCCCTTTTGATATTATTTATCCGCCTATACTCGCTTATCCGTCCCGCTTGCCAGTCCGGCAACGTTAATCCCATCATTTCGGCGTCGTCCAGTGATTTTAATGCTCCTATAGCCAAAGCCTTACAATTTGGGCAAATAAAGGCCGTTTCCTTTTCATTTAGCAGATAGATTAAACAACCGTCACCGCCGCATTTTAAACAACCGCCGTCGTCACTGGTAACATCAGCCGAAAAAGTAGAATATTGCTGTTTTAGCTCGTTTACGCTCGGGAATTTACCATTATCGGCAAAAAAATTAAGCGTTTTTAACACTATTTCCCAATTTGGGAGATTTTCGGTTATATACTGGTATCGTCTATATACGTTTTCATTCTTTTTAAACAGATCAAAACATAAATATTTCAAAGCTATTTTAAGGTCTTCCGTTGTTGTCATAGTTATAGTGACGCAATAAATTTCTTGCGTGCTTCCTCCTCTCTTTGTTCTTTAGGTAAAAAATTAGGAATGTTTCTGATCCAGTTTCTTGCAGAAGCCCTCCAGTCTTTCATTTTAGCCTTGCCGCCTACTAGCCAACCATTGCTGGTAAAGTGATCATAAAATTGCTCTCCATGCTCTCTATCCGATCCTTGTTCTATAAAATAATTAATAACCTCTTCACTTAGTGGCGGTGTAAAAACCTTAGTTTTTGCACTATATGTACTATCTTCCTTATCTTTATCCTTATCTACATCTACTTCCTTATCCTTATCCTTATTAGGTTGCTTCTTGGTTGCCTTTTGGTTGCTTCTTGGTTGGTCTTTGGTTTCCTTTTGGTTGTGATTACCACCCTTTTTGCCATTTAAAAACCTAGCATTATTAGCGTCCAAAATCGGCTTTATAAGCACAAATAATGCCTTGCTCATTGGTTGCATTTCGGTTGCTTCTTGGTTAAGAGCTAAGCAACAAATTGCGTCATAAACATCAAGCCTTATGTTATTATCTAAGTCCTTAATTGCCTCAAAAAAGCTCCGGTAAAATATAAAAGAATCTCTCAATTTTTCCCTCTCTTTGTAATAATTCGAATTATTTACTTTTATAGTCTTTCCTATCCCATTTAAAAGTTTTGCATTTAGGGCAAAGTTTAGGGACATTTGGAAATCTTCTTATCCATTCATGCCCGCACTTATTGCAGGTCAATTTAAACGGAATTTTAGCCATAATTAACACCTCTCTTATTATTCCTTATAAGTAGTAGAAAATCAATAAATTATTTTATGGTAACTATTAATTTAAATATTTTTCTATCTGTTTTTTATTTGCCGGAATCATTGTGTTCCTTCGCTGGCAATCTCTTTTTGGGCAACTTACAGGGGCTTTATTGCCTAGTAAATTCTCAATCTGGCTTAATCGTCCGCAATGCTTACAAAAATACACATATTGGGCTTTGTAACCTTTATTCATTGATTTCTCACCTCAATTCTTTTATTATTATAAAGTTATGTTATTACTTAAGCAAGCCTATAAATATATCATAAACAATCAATACATTAAAAGCTTGTGTTTTCTCGTTAACTATATTAAGATAGATTTTAGGAGGTGATTATAATGTTGAGTAAAAAACAAGAAATTGAATCTGCATTTGATCAAAATTCGAAGTTAATAGCTAAGTACCGCAAAGATAATAATAAGAAAAAATGTACTTTCATTTTTATTATGGATTTCGGCGATGCTGAAGCCCATTGTGATTTAAGCATTAATTAATATTTTAATCGGAGGGGATTGAAAATGTTAAAAGCAAAGGATTTAGATGTAACTAATTTTCGAATTATTAACATAATAGAAGAGCTGGAAGAAAAAAAGAACCTATATTTCCCCATGGAATATAAGGGATTTAAATTAAGTCATAAGGAATTTTTAACGGCTGTTGGGTTTTTCCAGTCTAAATTTAATTTATTACCGGCAGAAGCATTTAGCCAGACATTAGATTTAATCGATCACTGTAAAAGATCAGGATTACCAATAAGTGCGCTACCTTATATGGCCTGGCATTACCCACCATGCTTATTAAATAAATCGGGAGAATAAATGGACAATACGGAATTTCACGAAGTTTGCAGGCGACTTAAAAAAATAGGTTATGAAGCCTGCGAATACTTAATAGGATATGAGCTAAATATCGATAAAAATAAGAGCTTTATAGATATAGTTGATTCTGAAATTAATTTTATGAGTAGCGAATACTTAGAAGAAGAACACATAAAAAAATCGTTTTTACCGATTATATCTGATCTAATTTTACAATATATTAAGTATAAAAACACAAATTCCAGCGGGGCTATATCTTTAATTAATGAAGGTTATAAATTAAGGGCTGAGAAGTTTAATGTAACTAGCTGTCCGCTTCAATTAATAAAGTTTTAGTAGAGGTTAGAAATGAAAAATATTTATGATAAAAAATATACAGATACAAAGGGCAAAATTTGCAGGGTTGATATATCGCTATATTTAATTTTAAAAAACTATAAATCCTTAGGTTTTAATAGCGGCCGATCTCTAAGCAAATTTATTGCCAATAAATTAAAGATTGACGGTTTTACACCATACGAGGGGGTAAAATGAGAAAAATAATATCCTCAAGTTTAGATCAGAATATCTTTAATTTTGGAAAAGATTTAAAACAGCTGATCTATGAATGGGCTGTTTATATATCAAGAGAGCCTAAATCAATTAAATTCGACCGCTTATTAGTTTTCTTAAATGTAATTGCCGATTCAATTTTAGAAGGTAAATATTGCGATGATAAACTAATAATTAATAAACCCAGGAAAAAAACAAATTCTAGTTATTGGAAGGATTGATATGGGAATAATTATAATTATTATCGGATTATTAATTTTTTTTGTTCCAATCCATTTATTATGTGAATGGATAGATAAAGATCGCATAAGTGTTTATCATTATTATTTACCATTTAACATAGAAATAAGAAATTTAATAGAAAAAAAATTTAAACTATATAGACCAATTAATATATATAAGGAATGTTATATCTATAAAAATGAAGTTTGGATTTGCAATGGTTTTCAAGAGTGGCAAGAAAGCTTTATTGCGAACTCTATAACTTTTAAAAATGAAGGCTTGGCAAAGATTTTTTTTAATAAAATAAAAGGTGAATTTATACATAAAGATAAATATTAAGGAAATTTAGATGAAGAAAAAATTAAAATCTATTTTAAGAAAGGATTAAAAAAATGAAAAATTGCAGATTAAAATTTTTAGGATTAAAAACTAACGAATTATGCAAAAAAGAATGCGTAGATTGTAGCTGGTACGAAGACAAAGAAAAATCAATTGAAGTCAAAAAAAATGTACTAGCATTAAGAAGCATAACTCAATTTAATCATCTTTAAAATAATACTTGACTTGTTCTGTATATACTTATATAATTACATAGGATAATAAATAAAACTTGGAGGGTTTAAAATGGAAGAGAACGGATTATATTGTAAAAAATGTAATAAATTTGTTCCAGGCGTTCATGCTGATATTACAGGTCATTTTGTTTGTGTAGATTGCCTGAATGTTCATCGGGTAAATACCCAAACAAATAGTTTTAGATTGGGAATAAGTGAATTTTCAATGGTCGATTTTGCTAATAAGTTAATGGGGGGATTAGCTAATGTATAAATGTGCGTGTTGCAAAGATGAAATTAATGAACCCGGACTTTGTCTTGGGTGTGAATTAAGTGTAGGAGAATAAAATAATGAATTTATATGAAATTAATGAATTAATTAAAATAGCAATAGAATCTGGAATTATGATAGATAGTGAAACTGGAGAAATTTTAGAATTAAAAGAAGGCGATTTAAACGCACTAAAATGTAATCTTGAAGATAAAATTGAAAATATAGGATTGTATATTAAGAATACCGAATCCTTTTCAGAGGCTTTGAACTTAGAAAAAAAGAATTTAGAAAAAAGAATAAAAGCAAGTAATGCAAAATCTGAATTTCTACGTAAATATTTATCTAATTTTATGATTGGAAATAATAAATATAAATTTGAAACATCTAAAATTAAATTATCTTTTAGGAATAGCTCTTCCGTTGAAATAGTTGATGGTTTTGATAACAAAGAATTTATGCGGGTTAAATATGAAGTCGATAAAAAAAGTATTTCTGAAAAATTAAAAGACGGCATTAAAATAGATGGAGCTTTATTAGTAGAAAAACAAAATCTACAAATTAAATAGGAGAATAAAATGGATAAATTAAGTAATTTGTTACCAGGTAAACCAGTTATGAATGAGGTTGAAATATTATATCCTTACGGACAGTTTGCGAATATTAAGATCAAGGTTATTTTGCCGGAAGAACAGACGATTGATTACACCAAATGTGTAATTGATATTCTAAAAGAGAAAATCCCTTATGATAAGACTATAGGCGTTCCTCAAATAAAACCAGAATCAGAAGATTTCGATTTTAACGTGGCAATTCAGGATATTAAAAAGAATAGCATTTTAGAAGATACCCAAAAAGTTAAATGCGGGCTTTGCGGGGCGGATGTTTGGGATAATAGAGAGAAGAAGCGAACTGGGGCATTTAGCGCTAAATCGCCGGATTTTTCCTGCAAAGGAAAGAAAGGATTGGACGGAAAATTTGTTGGTTGCGGGGCTATAACTTACATCAACGAAGTTGCCGGACTATCTCATTTATCATGGTATAAATCTGATAAAAAATAGGGGGTTAATATGGGCGAATTAATTCTATCTATAATTTTATTAATAGTGTGCTTTTCTTGGATAATTTCCAGCAATTTGAAGGGTAAATTAAGATTTAAGGGCGGGCAAATATATAGCCTTTATAATAACAACATAAATGGGGAAAATTCCGAGAAAATAAGAGAAGATTTATATTAATGGCTAAAAACTCGATTAGCCAATCTGAATATAGGGAATTATTAAATGGAAATAAGTTTCAAAATACCAGGAAAAGCAGTCCCTTGCGTAAGGACAACAAGAAATCAAATGTTTGTAAGCAAACAGTATCAGAGATACAGCAAATACAAGGAAATAGTCCGGATTTCTTATTTAATGGCTCTTTTGGAATTGAAATTAAAATGTTCGGAAAACAAAGAGGAGATATCGACAACTACGCAAAGGGAATACTTGATAGCCTGCAGGGAATCGCTTATACAAATGATAGGGACTGCAAAAGATGTGAAATCGAATTTTGTGAGAGTTAAAATTTATAATTAATAACTTAATTGAAAACAATAATATTTGAACAATAAGGATTAAAAAAATGAACCCAACAATTAAAAATCATAGAGAAAAAATAATTGGTTATAAAGCCTTTAAAAAAGATGATAAAGGTATTTATACAGACGGAAATGGTAATTGCGAGAAAATATATTTTAAATTAAATAAAATTTATACCAATAAAGGCCAGCCAGAGTTATGCAAAAATGGATTTCATTTTTTCAGACATTATTGTTTTGCTATAGATTATTTGGAAAAAGATAATGTTATTTATAAGGTTGAATCGTTAGGGGAAATTCAAGAAGACACGGAAAAATGCGTAACTAATAAAATAAAAATATTAGAATTAATCTATGAAGATGTTGATGAAAATAATAATAGCGGGAATAGGAATAGCGGGAATTGGAATAGCGGGGATGGGAATAGCGGGAATAGGAATAGCGGGAATTGGAATAGCGGGGATGGGAATAGCGGGTATTGGAATAGCGGGAATGGGAATAGCGGGAATAGGAATAGCGGGGATTGGAATAGCGGGAATGGGAATAGCGGGTATTGGAATAGCGGGAATGGGAATAGCGGGAATAGGAATAGCGGGGATTGGAATAGCGGGAATGGGAATAGCGGGAATAGGAATAGCGGGGATTGGAATAGCGGGTATTGGAATAGCGGGGATGGGAATAGCGGGAATGGGAATAGCGGGTATTGGAATAGCGGGGATGGGTATCGGAATTACTTTTGTACACAAACAAAATATTTTTTATTTGATAAAGAAATTTCCGAAATACCCCAAAAATTATTTGAGATTAATTTTTCTTGGTTTGAATTAAAAAAAGAAGAAAATTTTAATTATAAAAAAGCCTGGAGCAGATGCCCAAAAGAAGTTCTTGATATTTATAAATCAATACCTGAATTTCAAACCAAGGAAGCTAAAAATAAATTCTTTGAGATTACGGGGTTAAAAATATGAATAAAATAAATTTTTTAATGAATATTATTTTTGGATTAATGCTTGCATCAGTAATTTTTATTTTAATAGAACTATTTGTACCAGATGGGAAAGAATTATATGTTGTTTCATTCAGCGAAGACGGGAAAACATACGGACAGGAATTCTATATAGATGCCGAAAAAGGCTTTGTGTTTGACTGTAAATTTTATTCTGATTTTAGGTATTTGAAGGTAAAAAAATATGGAAAATAAAAAATATGAAATAAGCATAAATCCAAATGGTAATCCGCTAGTTTATGATGGGAAACCATATACTTATATTGCCAATGGGGACGAAGGAATGGGTTTAGAAGGGACAGTTTTATTTGATTTGATTGACGCTTATTTTGAAAAGGAATTTTAATGGAGATATATCCAGGCGATCATACAATAACCGCAAATATGCAAGGGATAGAAATTACTAACGCTTTGACCTTTAGACAAATAAAACGATTAATTTCTAAACATAGACGATCTACTAATTGTAGAGTTGAGCTTAATAAATGTTTTTGTACTGAATTAGAAATCTATTTATGGAGGTTAAAAAATGAGGGAAATTAAATTCAGATTACCAATAAAATGCAATAAATGCCAAGAAAAAGGTTTTGAGTTTTGGGGTTTTATGGGGCAGAAATTTGAAATTATTGGTAGTCACGGGCGCGTAAATTGTTATAAAAATGATCATCCCATTGAGATAAGTGGAGAACCGGAGCAATTTACCGGATTAAAAGACAAATCATGGCGTGCGATCTAGTTCATCCCAAAATCAAAGAAATATTTAAATTGCTGTGCGATAGACACCCCAATGACTACGGATTAGGGCTTTATTTGAACGTTGACAGTAGTTATTCTATGCACTTGGACGTAAGGGGGGAAATGATGCGCTGGGTATGCAATAACGGGGTTTATATTTACTCGCATAAAAACATAAAATTATTTATGGAATTACTTGGAAACTGGGGCGTTTAATGAATAAACCACAAGAATTTGTTTATAAAAAATTAGGTACTTTTCTCGTAACATTACCCATAATTTTAGGATGTTTAAGCAGAATTTATTGGGGGCAAAGAAATATTATTTTGAATTTAGATGGAAAAGCGCAATGGGATGTAGATAGGGGATTAGATCTTTTCACTTGGAACTTTTCGATGGATTTTGGTCATCAATCCGAGAAAACTCAAATCGCAATCGCCAAATTATTAGGATGGGAGGAATAAATTATGGATTTTGTATGTAATTGTGGACATAAATCTTTTCAGCTTAGATATGACGATAATTTTATATGCTTACACTGCAAAAGAATTTATAAGGTGGAATGTATAAATGAATAAAATAGTTTTAAATGGCGGAAATAAAAATGGAAAAGCAAGTCATAAATTTATTTTAAAATATTTAAAAGGTAAAGATTTTACAAGCCCCACAGAAATAGGTATCGCTTGGGGATTATTTAGAACTGATCTATTAGGAAATTATCATTCTGGCTGGGCAAGTCCTATTTGTTTAAAGTTGGTCGAGTTAGGATTGTTAATAAGAAATAATAAAGGATGGTATAAATTAAATGACTAACCTAAACATCGAAGACTTAAAATGTTGCGGGAATTGTGAATATGCTCCACTGAATGAAAATAGTTTTTGTAGAAATAAATATAATCGAAGTTTTTCTACGTATTCGCATGAAAATTGCGATTCATGGCAATTTGACAAAATAACCCAAGAAGAAAGACTGATTAAATGAATAAAATTTGGGTTATATCAGATACACATTTTGGTCATGATAAAATGGTCCAATATTGTGGAAGGCCAGAAAACCATAGCGATTTAATTTTATTAAATTTAAACTTTTTAACAGTTGGGGATATTTTAATCCATTTAGGTGATATTTGTATTGGTGACGATAAAGAATGGAATTTAAAATTAAGACTTCTAACGCAAGGATGTAAAAAAATATTATGTCGTGGAAATCATGATAAAAAAAGCGATAGTTGGTATATAAGTAATGGATGGGATTTTGTTTGTCATAGTTTTAATTGGGTTTACAATAAAAGACTTATAACTTTTTCGCATTTACCGCAAAATATTAAAAATCTAAATATTCATGGGCATTATCATAATGCTTTAAATAGGTTATTAAAAAAAGATTTTGTTGTTGATGGTGAAGAAGAAAGAAATAAAAAAGATTTTGATTTGAAATATTATGATAAAAATATTCACAAATTAGTATCTTTAGAGAATTTAAATTATAAACCTATATTATTAGATAACTTAATTAAATAGTCCTATGCTCGTTACACCCTTAATTGATGAGTCGATGTGGTGTAACAAGGATAGAATTAATGGTGGAATAGGTAGACACACGCTGACGAGCGGAATATGCGGCTAGCAGGTAGCTAGACATATAAGGACAAGGGGTTCGAATCCCTCGATTTATCCAAGGTGCAAATCCTTGGTTAATTCTACCAATAACCAGCCATATACTAGTTAATTATGGACAATGAATAAAGGCTACGTTTGGTAAATAACGTTATAAATCCAAACCTCTGAAATGATGTTTCCGGTTTCCTAGTCTTAAAGGAAAAATTCAAAGTCGGACTGGTTATTTATTTTAACTAACGTTTTGTTGATGCTAACTAATCGATAAACTATAATAAATAGAATAATAAACATATTTATTATACTTTGTGGCATAAAAGTATAATAAGGGAATTTATATTTTTATTTGAACATTAGTTTTGAGAGTCAAAATTAGTTGTAAATCATTTATATGGTTTTTTGATAAACAAAAGGGGAAATTATGAGTAATTTTTATTGCGAAAAATGCGGGACTGCTATTTTAGAAAAAAACGGCAGATATTACACAGAATGTGAACATTATCCGTTAAATAGTGATAAGTAGCGTTGTTAAGTATTGATAAGTAATTTTTGGTAATTTAGGTTCAATTTGTTAAGTAATAAAGTTCTATTTTTAAAGTAATATAAAATACTGGAGGCAATGATGAAATCAAATATATTTAAATCATATAAGGACGAAATTTTAAAATTAATGCTGATTTTAAATAGTGATTCTAGTTATCACCCACTTGTCGGTAAAGAATATATTATGGAAAAACTAAAAGCCGCTTATTCTAGAAATCCAATTATTTTACATCATAATTTAGACTTGCAATACCAAGAACTAATTAAATTTGAAAAAGATATGAGAGAAAATCATATAAATAACTTATGAAGTTTACTTAACCAATTAGGAAGCTGATTAATAATCAATATAATTAACCCTATTACTACCCCAAGAATCCAGGACGAGCCATTTAGAAATCCTTTGCTCTGATTAATAACTATTTTGCAAGCCTCTATTTCCTGCTTCAAAACAACTATATCCTTCGTAGACTGACAACTTGAGCATTTATTATTACTGTCTTTAATCTCGGCTCTTAAGTCTTTAATATCTTGCTTTAACTCTTTAATCTGGTCAATTAAGAGCTTCCAGGCCTCAACATCTATCGTCATTATATTTTGTCCAGTCATATTCACATTATAAATTATTAAAATTAAAATATCAATTTTGCTGATTAATAAAGTAAAATTACTATTTTAATAGGCTAAATATAGCTTAGTTCTATATGACACTAATCATATATTTTTATAGGCTAAAATACAAAGGCCAAAAAAAAGCCTCTAAGGTTTAAGCAAAGAGGCAACATTTATACATATAATTATACAGCTATTATTTAATTTGTTTTAATAATTTTTCTTTTAATTTAGCCATTCCGACTAATTTCATTTCTTGATATTCGGCCTCTAATAAATTAATTACAGCCTGCTTTGGTAAGAATATAAACAAAATCCATCCGGGGATAAGTCTGGTTAAAAATTTATCATAGAAATAATTAACCGCTTGATTCATTTTTTCCTTAGCTAGTTCATCGTTATTAAGCCCTCTATTTACATAACCTTCAGCATATTTTACCGCATTAACTTTAACCACGTTAAAATTCTGATGAACTCCTAGCCCTGAAGTTGCTAAAAATGCTATTGCTGTTCCAATTATTTCCCAATTATTAAAAATAAACCCTGTTATTGTATTTATATCCATTATTTACTCCTTTTATTTATTTATTAATTAAATTATAATCTATTTTAAAAATTAATTCATTTATTTTCTGTTTAACTTCTCAGTTACCTTTACGTTATCAATTACATAAACACCATTATAACCGGTATGAGCAACGCTTACATGTACCCAACCCCTATTATTTTTAATAGTTAATAACTTATCTTCTAACTTTGTTAATTCTGGGAAATTATTATAATTTTTATAAATCATTTCCCACAACTTAATTTCCGGTTCAAACGCATGTAAATCTACGGCCTCACATTGTCCTTGTAAGTTTTTTGCTCCTCTATGATCGCTTAATTTTGCCCCTTCTGTACAGTTAGGCGGACGATAACCGCAATATTTAAATAGAGAGGGGTTTATTAGGCATTTTTCGGCGCTTTCTTTAGTTCCGGTGTATGATTGTAACCAATTATTAATAAACAGAGGTTTTCCCCATGCTTCCCTGATTTTATCAATTAGTTTTAGTAGAATTGGGGAAAGCTTCTCTTTAGCATTTATTCCTTGACTACTGAATAGATCAGGTGGAATTAGTTCGGGTAAATAAAAATATTTTGATACTTTTAAATCTTCAGTAGCTTTCATTCTTAATATATAGAATAGTCTATAACTATCGAATAGTTTATTTTGGCCGCATTTCCATTAGTACAGACTAAATTACCTGCTGAATTTGTAATAGTTAAAGGATAGCCACCAGTACCATTAATAGTAGAAACAGCCGCTCCATTTGAGCCAAATCCTGCATGATAAATTTGGTTTGTCCACGTACTTGTATCTCCATCTTTATGCGAAAAATAGTTAATTAATGCGCCATATAAAGCCGATGGAGCTGTTAATGTTAACGCCGCTCCTGCCGCTAATTGTCCTCTCTTAACTATTCTCATGGCGGCCAAATCTGTGGATATATAAATAGCAGTATCGCCCGCTAAATTTAAAGTAGATGGGATTGTAACAACCCCGCCATCAATAGTTACTAATTCAATGGTAATATTTTTACCAGTATATGCTGTAATTACAGTATTGTTATCTGTAATAGCGTCCAATGCCGCACCGTCAAAATTCCAGTGACCATCTAAAACTACATCATTACCGGTCGCTGGCGTAATAGTAACGTCACCAGTCGTGCTGGAAATATCATTGCCATTAACAACAATATTATCTACTGTCGCTTTAGTTAATGTTACTTCCCTTGATGAATTTAACACCTCTGTTCCACCAACTAATATTTTACCAATGTTAATTGCTTTAGTTCCGCCGCTTAATCCATCGGTTAAATTTGATACATTACCATTTAATCTGGTTGCGGTTATAGTGTCACCGGTTATCCAAGTATAATATTGCGTTATATAATCTTCAGCCATTATTTGCTCCTTTTCTATTTAGTAAATATTGAGGCGTTCCCCTAACAACCCCTTGGAATAATGTTTTTCCAGCTGGACTTTGAACGCCAGAAGATATTACTTTCCCTGCTTGTATAGCTAGTTTTGTGGCTTGGGGTGTACTTCCTATCATGGCCGCACCTAATCCAGCAATCGCTCCAATTCCTGCGCCCATAGGACTGCCCAAACTACCACCTAAATAACCCCCAATTCCACCTCCACCTATTAAACGTAAATAGTCCATTAAATTAGTCATTCCTTGCCGTTCAAACTCTTCCGCCGCTAATGATTTAGGAATTTGTTTGGTTAAGTCAGATTTTGTTAGCTTGTCCAATATTTTCAGATCATCAATTACGCCTGTCTTAGCTCTTTTAACCCCGCTTAATTGCGCCCCTATAGTGTTTAATAATGATTCTGAAGTTTGGGGGTCTTTAAACTTTTTATTCAATCTTTGATAAAATTCTGTCGCCTTTGAATAAGCTTTATTTATTTTTTTAATTGATGGCGCAACTTTTTCCATATCATCTAATAATTGTGATTTTAACGTTGCTATTTGGGATTTTCCACCACCGCCTATGACTGATTCGTTTGTCATTCTTTCCACATATCCTAAAGCTCTATTTATTTTCCTTGCTTCCTCAAAATCTATATTTCCACCTTTTACAAATCGATCAATAGCATTATCACTCAAATTTATTCCGTTCGCTCTGGTTTGCATTTTAATATTACTTTTAATAAAATCTATTGGCATATCATATTTTTGAATAGTTTTTCTTATATTTTTAGCAGCATCAATAGCTAATCCTGGCTGAATATTTAATTTATCAAAACCTTCTTCATATCTTCCCCCAACTACTACTGCAAAATCATCGAGCTTTTCTTTTATTTTTTGTCCCATGTCAATTAATCTCGGCTGTGGGGTTGTAAATACATCAGGATTTTTAATAGCAATATCTATTGCATGTCCTCTTACATTACTAGCCGCTTTTATTGCTTGCTTACCAACTTCTTTTACTGCTTTGGCTATTTGTGGAGCACCGCCCTGTATTGCGCCGCTAATTACTGCTGTTTTTACAGCCTCATTTATTGCCTCATCAAATTTTTTATCCCTGGATAGGCTTTTAACTAATTGCAATGCCCCTTGACCTAATCCAGTTAATCCAGCTTCGGCCGCTATTGTTTTAGTTGCCTGTAATAATCCTTTACCTTTTGCAAGTTTAGGGATAGGCAATGCCCATTGTGCAAAACTAGCAGTATCGCCTAGTGATTGTTTAGTTGCTCTTAATAATTTTTGTTTTGTATCCATTCCTTTTGTAGCTTCAAACTCTGCTTGTTGCTCGCCTAATGAAGTATAAGTTTGTCCTGGTGTAATTAAATCCAAGGTTTTATTTATTTTATCTAAAATATTTCCTGGAATAGTTTCTTCATATGCTTGCCTTTTTTCATAACCTGGAAATAATTCTTTATTTAATTGTTGATTATTTTTAGTGTTAGTTTCTAATGTATTGGTACTTTTAAAAATATCATCTAATTCTTGTTCAGAAGGCATAGTTTCGCCTTCTATCTCAAGGGTTTTACCGTTAGGCGCAATTATTTCAAATTTTGGCATATTATTTTACCTTTACTTTATATTTTCCAACAGTAGTCGTCGATTCTTTTGGAGTTCCGTCAACCCCATTATAAACTTGAACTTTTTTAGCTTTATAAGTTCCTTCTGAAGTATTTATCGCAGTGTCTAATAATTTTCTCATTTGTTTACTTTTTGCCAATCTCTGCTCTAATGTATCTTGTGCGCTAGGAAGTGCTTTAGTATATATAATAAAGTCTGTATCCGATAATCTTCCACCTTCAAATGCGTTTGCAATAGCCTTAGATGCTAATGTTGCGGCTTGCTCAAAATTTGCGACATCAGTATTTCCTACAGCTTCTTGTACCACATTAACAATTTTATTTATTGGTCTAAACCCACTATCAAAAATCTTCTTGCTATAACTATCAATATTATCTAAAGAATTTAACGCCATGTTAAAGCTAGCATTATTTTGTTTTTGTTTATCAGTTAAAGTTCCACTTTCAGCAGGCTTTACAATAGGATCATTAGCAGACTGAATAAAATTACCTTTTTCGTCTACTCTTCCTGATCTTGTATTCCCTAATTCATCAGTATAATCTTTAGATGTAAACCTCTCTTCTTTTGGTTTAGATAAAACCTCATTCCACATTTTATTTGAATTATTATATTCATAAACTTTATTACCTACAGTAAGCGTTTTAGGCGCATTTTCTTTCTCTGGTGATACTTTATTCCATGTATTAGTTGCGGTGTCTAATTGATATAAAACACCATTAACAACCTTTGCATTTTGATTAGATAAATTTTTAGGTATATGCTGAATTAAGCTTAATTCATTTGTATATGGGTCTTTTTGTAAGATTGACTGGCCTTCGCTTGCCGTTATTGTTACTGGGCTTAATTTCGGCATATTACTTGGTATTTCATTTGGCTTTAATCCAGATTGAGCGGCTAAAGTTTGAATATTTTCTTGTGTGCTTATATCATATTTACCGCTAGACATACTTTCCAGGAATTTTGCTTTTTTGTCAGATAAGTCCGCTTCTTTTTGTTTTCCTTGTGTTTCCATTGCGCCTATAATTCCGGAAGTCAAACTTGCGGCACTTGCGGCTTGCGGGTTTGCTGCAGTTGCCAGCGATCCGCCTATTTGCGCACCAATGCCAGGCATGCCAACAAATGCACCTAAAATTCCGCCAACTGCTGATCCTCCAACGCCTAGTAAATTACCTCGTTCTTGATCTTGCTGTATTCGTTTACGTTCTTCTTCTTCTAGTTTTATACGCATAACTCTTGCCTGCTCTTCGTTAGCAGTTCTTTCATAATTTTGCATTCTGGACTGGAAAAATGAATATGGATTCATGTTATGCTCCTATCTGTTATTAGCTAAAATAGTTTCTTTAAATTTTGTATTATTATTCCAAAGATCATTAAAATTTTTAATATTTGCTTCGGTAGGGGCTATATAGCCATAATTACCGGAAAACATACCATAGCTACCAGTAGACTTTTCAAAACCATATTCTTTATTTAAAACATCAACTAAATCAGATCCGGCGGCAAATTTCTCAAGAAAGCCCTTAGGCTCTGGTTTTTGCGCTAATGTTCCAGATAATGAAGGCGCATTATCTCTCAATAAAGTTTGAAATTTTTCTGTATACGGACTTTCACCATTTATTAAAGGCGTCATTAATGCCGCTCTTTGCGTATCGTTTAGGGTTGGGTCTTTCATTATTTTTTGCAATACTGCCGAATTTGCTTCGGTTAAAGCCTTATTTATTGCCACACCATCAGCTCCAAATGCCGAAATCATAGCATCATCAACCGCCTGCTTGTCGTTTTCCCTCTGAATTGCGTTTAAAGCGTTAGTTTGTTTAATATTAGCCTCTATTTGTGTTAATGGTTGTCCTTGTTCATTTACTCCATTTTGTAAGGCCATTAAGTCTTTTTGATATTTCAGATTAAAGTCATTTTGCTTTTGTGCTTGGTCTAATGACCTTTGATAAGCTAAATCTGATAATTCTTTTTCATTATACGCTTGACCGGTAATTGGATTTGTCCCTTTAGTTAACGCCTGAGTGAATGTCGCATAATCTTTTTGAGCTTGTGTATTAATATTGGTTAATTGTTGCTGTAATTCCGTTTGGTTATAAGCTTTTCCCGTAGTTGGATTAATTCCATTTTGTAAACCTTGCGTAAAATCCTGTAACTTCATTTGGTTTTGCAAACTTAAATTAGCAAATTCTTTTTGATATTCCTGCTGTTGTCCTAATGTCTGCAAATTGTATTGTTGACTGGTTGCCGCCTGCTCTTTAGAGAATTGTTGTTGAGCTAATCTTTCATTTGTCGAATAAGCTTGATCTAATGCGGTTTGTCCTAATTGAGAAGCTAAAGATTTAGCAATATTTGTTTCTTGCTCTTGTTCGGATTTTACTAAATCAGATACATTTGTATTCCCAACTCCACCAAATAAAACTCCTCTACTTGCTAACCCTTCCAACGTAGTATCTAATCGCTTTTGAAAACCTTGCCTATACGGCTCAACCGCACTTTCAAAGGCCATCTTAGTAAGGGTTTTTTGTTGTGGATTTAAAACACTAAATTCCGGTCTGTCAGTCGAGGCCGCTTGGCTTATAGTATTAGCTGTTTGACTATTAGGATTTAGCGCATTTGTTAAGTTTGATGTTGACATTTTTTCAGCTCCTCTTTATTGACATAAAATAGATAATAAATTTATCTATTGAAAAATATTGATCTAATACATTATTACTAAATTCTATCTTAAAATAATGGCCTTTTAATCCTAGCCTGTATTTATTAGCGGTTATTCCTATAGTACCTATAACCGAAGTACCAACAATGCCAGTTCCTACTATGGCGGTGGAAACGGTACTTGATTGAAAATTCTTTTGTGTTCCAGATCCATCGTCCGGTATATCTGCGCTTAATTTATATCCATCAAATTTTAAAGTAACAATATTATTTTCTGTTTTACCAGTACAAAAAACCTGGCGCATTTTTTTATAATAACTTTCATCGCCCAGGTTTGACCAACCTAGTATCCCGTATCCGTTTATCGCTATTCCGTTATCCGCATAAGTTGATCCGTCTAAAGTTTCTTGAGTAACACCATCTGCACCTTTTACCCCATATAAAGTAGTTTTATCGGATATTGTTTGTTTAACAAAAAAATTATAATCAAAATTAGAAAACTCTCCACAATAAGGCTGAAGTTGTGTTACTCCAAACTTTTGATAAAATTTGTCCATATCACAAAAAAAAGTCTTATCATTATACGATCCGCCATTATTTACCGTTTGATAACTTAAAATATAAAGATTATTAAACTCAATGGCTACTGCTTTAGTCTTATTAACATCATCAATTTCCATGAGATCACGCTCTATTGAGTATGATATTACCGGTGAACCTGATCCGCCTAAAGTATATTCAGCACTAGAAAAGCTTATATTAGGTGAAATATAACGGATTTTATTATCCGATGATAAATAAACTATACCTATTTTAGTTCTCTTAACTGTATCAGGGCTTTTTGTTCCGGTTAAAGCGTCAGCTTTTAAAATCTTCCAAGCGGTTGTAGGGTTTGCATCTGCCGCATTTGGAAGAACATAAACCCCGTATTCTTTAAATATAAATAATGCGTCGCCCCAAACTTCCATATTTTGAATATAACCATCTATACCAGGGGCAATTTGAATATTATTTGCACTTGGCCAGGTATCAAATGCCAATGAATCAGAAAAATATAATGTATCTTTATTTGCTACAAATAATCTGTTTTTATGAAGTTTTATACATGTTCCGGTGGTCGGTGAATCGTAAGTGAACCCGTTAGCTATTGTAATTTGAGTAGCGACAACATTTATTCCGCTCATATAAATTTTAACAATAGAATCACTACCATTTACCGCGTATAAGGCTCTATTAGTGGAATAACCGGCACTTTCAAATCTAGTAGTCTGGCTAGTGGTTAAAGTTAAAGATAAAGCATTCCAGCCCGAAGAATAATAATATAAATCAGTTCCTTGTGCGCATACTAGATATTCACTAGCATTATTATTTTTATAGTTACCAACCCCATAAATAACACCTGCACTTGGCGGATCGGATAATTTAGCCCCTCCCGTGCGCTTATAAATTCCGCCAGTTGCACTATAAAGCATATTTAAGCATTTAGATAATTGATTGGACTGTAACGACAATTTGTTGTCCGTTGTATCCATACCAACAAAATTATCTAATGTGATAGATGGAAAATCTTTCATTGAAAGAATACCCCAGGATTATTTATATTGGCTATTTTTTGATTGCAAAAAATGTTTGGGTCTAAGTACATTTGAGAAGATTTACCATCATCTAAGGCTATTTTTAATTCTTTTCTCTCATTTTCGATTAATTGATTATAAACACTAATAGAATTAAAATCAGCGTCTTTTTGATAATATAATGACGCCGCTTCATAGGTTATTAACATGTCATAATCTTCCGGCAAATCAGATGTGCTTGCATCTAAAGATAAAGTAGTTAATGGTTTTACCCCTAGGACTTTTACCCCATTTGTTTGCGAAGAAGAGAAATAACGATCAAAAATTAAATAACCGCCTTGCCAAGCATAATAATTAGGCGTTCCTGTATAAGATGAATCAAATAAATTTTCTGAAGAGGCCTGTTGAATTAATATGTCGTAAGATAAGGCTTTTAATTGCTGATATTTTCCTGATGTATTTAAATAATAAACCATTTCAGGGATAGCAATAGTTGAAGGTACGGCTACTGTATTTTGGCCAGATACAGTATTTATACCAATAGGTGTAACAATCTTGTATTCTTGAGGTCTATCTCTACGTATAATTTTTCTAATCGCTTTATTGATATAATTATTTAATAGCGTTGACGTAGGATCGCTTGTCGTTGTGGTGGTATCTATATCTAATTGAGCTTCAAGAAGATTTCTTAGAACTAATAATGTACTTCCCATATTTGCCCTTTTTTAATTAACCTTCTATATTACCAATTCTTTTGTCTAAATTATCGATTTTTATTAATGTTTCCTTGAAAATAGAATTCTGGTCTATTTTTTCATCAATAACGCTTCCAGGAATAACTTTTCTTATTAAATCTACATCTTCTTCATCGATATTTATAGTTAATTTTGACATTTTTTTACCTCCATTTAATAAATTGCGCTATCTACAACAATAGTGTAATTAACTGTGTCCGCATTTCCATTTGTAAACCTTAAATATCCTGACGGATTGCTCATTGTTAAAGGATAACCGCCAGTCCCGTTAAGAACTGAAATAGAAGCACCAACAGAACCAAAACCACTATGATAAATTTGGTTTGTCCACGTGCTAGTATCGCCAATTTTATTTGTATAAATATGTATAAGCGATGAAAAGTAAGCACCTGGGTCAATGTCTATATAAGCCGCCGCCGCAATTTGCCCTCTTTGGACAATTCGGCTTGAAACAAGTGTCCCTGATTTATAAAAATAAAGATCACCATTATTATCCATCAACACTGAATTGCCGCTAACGGAATATAAATAAACACCGGCTGAAGAAGATGCGTTTACTGTAGTGGTTGTTAACGTGCCCACTAAATTTAAATTTCCAGTTACTTGTACTTGTGTATTAAAATTTTGAGTTACAGTAAACACGTTTTCTTGATTTTCATAGGCAACGTTTGTTAAAGTTCCGGCCGTATTAATATCTGTACTATTAAACTGTAAAGATGTAGTTGCGTTCAAAGTTATTGCGCTCACATTATCAGTGGTTATTGTTCCCGCAATCGAAGTGGCGTTTAAAGTAGCGCAAGTTATAGTCCCAGCGGCATATAAATCCTTAGGTCTGTTTGCCCCATTTGCGCCAATATCTACGGTATTATCGTTAGTAAAGGCTATTACCGTGTCATGGATATCAAAAACGGCTGTTTCAGCCCCTGAATCGTTCGGAACAGATGTTCTCATGTAGGGGTCTGCTCCATAAAGAGTTTGAATAGATGATGTTTGCGTTTCTCCTCCATTATTTGCGTCTAGTGTTAGTTTATACGAATTTGTGTTGCTTCCCCCATTTGTTATGGTCTGAGTAGCCGTAAAACTATTTATTTGATTTTCGTACGCCACATTGGAAAGTGTGCCTGCGGTATTAATGTCGGTACTATTTAATTGAATAACCGCTGTTGAATTTGTGGTTGCGCTTGTAATTTCACCAACGCCTAAAGTTGAAGCCCCGCTAATACTTCCCCCTGTTATTTCTATTGTACCATCAGCAAATTTATTGGCGGTAACTGTTCCTACAACGTTCAAATCGCCAAGTGATCCGACTGTCGTAATATTTGGTTGCGAAGCGGTAGATAAAGTTCCGGATATTGAAGTGGCGTTTAAAGTAGTTGCCGCCAAAACTGAGCCGGTAATAGTTCCACCGCTATTAATATTTGCGAAAGTAACACTGGAAGCCTGAAGTATTGCCTGGTCACTGTGAAAATAAGGCGAGTTATTCAACCCTGGCAAAGAATTATGCTGAAGAGATAAAGGGGTTTTTAAAAAAGAATAGTGTTTACTCCCATTATGAGTAAAATAAAGCGTCCTGGTAGAAACACCATCTGTTGTTGCCGTTAATTTTACTAGCAACATATCCCCAGAATCGAAATCATATTCCGGCTGAGTTGAAGCTATAATGTATTCATTAACTGTAGTAATAGCATTAATTTCCGGCGAATATTCGGTGAATAATAAAGTTTCTACGCCAACGCTTGACCTTTTATAAGTATCAATTTTCCATTTAGAAACTCCAACATTGCTATCAACATAAGCCCATAAAGTGAATTCCCATTCTCCGGCTTCAATCGATGACCTAGTAATGGCAGTAGATATATAGCCGCCATATTCATTAGATACGGTTGAATTGCAAGTTGCGCTGTCCGTTTCTTCAGCGGTTGCTACGTCTGGCGTTGGAAGCAAGCTATTAAAAGTTACAACTCCGCTTGCTGTGTCATCTAAATAAAAGAAAACTCCAGCCCCGGCCACTGCATTTGGAATTGTTCGGTTAACAAAGCTTGTGCCATTATAAACCAATAGTTGATCTGCGGTTGGAGATGACAAATCAAAATGATAATCGCTTACATAACCAACATTTAAACTTGTAACTTTAGTGTTTGAAGCAACTGAAAAAGGGGCTGTTCCGGTTGCTATCGTGCTGATAATTGGCTGGCTAATTGTTTGGGTAGCGGTAAAGCTATTATCTACATTTTTTTTGGCAAAATTCGAAGTATTCCCAATTTTTAATTCTGCAAAAATATTTGAACTTACAAATAAAATTAATAAAGCAATAAATAATTTTTTCATTATTTTATTCCCCTTTATTGCCAAGTTATGATTTGGACTACTTTTCCAGCCGAACTTGAAGCAAAATAAATAGTTTTTCCATCAAGAGCTAAAAAAGAATCGGAATATTCCATATTTTGTGGAAATTTATAATAAGGTGATGTTGGTGTGGCAACTTTTCCAGTTTCATAGGCAATTCTTAAATTATTAGTATCAATTCCATCAATTACGGATAAAGATATTCGTTTTGTGCCTGCGGGCAATGCCTGGCTATATTCTACGTCAGCAGTTGTGCAAGTAGTATTATAGATTGTAATACTGGTAGCACATAAAGAATTAACGGTAACCGTGCCAATAGAGCCTGCATTAATAGTTACATATCCAAGAGAATTAGTTCCAGCTGGTAATGCGTTTGTTATTGAGTTTACGGTTACGCTACCAATCGTCTGCGTTCCTGCTGGTAATTCTCCAACGATAGAATTTACAGTCACCTTGCCTATTGTTTGTGTTCCGGCCGGTAGTTCATTGGTTATCGCATTAACAGTTACTAGCCCTATGCTCTTAGTACCAGCTGGTAGTTCGCTTGTTATCGCATTAACGGTGACCTGGCCAACCGTTACCGAATTAACCGTAACACTTCCCAGGTGGTTAGTTCCGGCCGGTAATGCTCCGGTAATAGCGTTTACCGTGACATATCCTATGCTTCCAGTTGACGCTGTTAATTGAGTATATATAGGGTTTGTTGCTGAATTATCAGCATTACTAACAGTAATATTTACTTTATCTGATTTATAAACCTTAACCGTTCCGCTAAGAACTAATGAAGCCCCTGTGGTGTTATTTATACGGACTTCAATATTATTATAAGCTTTATTTACAATAGGCGTTCCTGCTGTAAGCGTTACGGTTGAATCTACTGTCCCATTACTTTTCATAAATTTAACGCTAGCAGTCGTAGCGGTAGAATCTGTGAAGTCAACTAATGAATAATCACCTACCCCTGAAAAAGAATATTGAAAAAACCCGCTAGTCGGTACAGTTTCGCTAATAATATCTATTGCCTTATAACTTGTCCCTGTCCGTAAAACGGTTGAAGCAAATAAACTGCCGGATAATACTAAAAGTAAAACCAGGGTTGTTAATATCTTTTTCATTTTTTCCTCCTATAAAATAGAAAAGGATAGCCCAATAGAGCTATCCTGAGATCGGTTTTTAGTCTTAATTTCTATTATACCTAAATTGAATTATAAAAGTCTATTAATTTTTCAGCTTCTTTATTTATATTATACTTGGCTAAACATTCATCTTTTAATTTATAACAATTAAATACACTATCTTTTAAATTATTATACCAAGAATCCTTATCGTTTTCGCATAAGGTAATTTTACAACCATTTTCTTTAGTTAATTTATAAGGTTCAACATTACTAGCTATTAACGGGACATTCAAATAAGCGGCTTCAATCCATTTAAGGTTTGATTTACAACGATTAAATTCTGTATCTCTTAACGGGGCTAAAAAAATATCAGCGTTTAAATTATATAATTTCTGAGGATAATTCGATATATGCCAACTTACAGATTTAAAATTTATATTTTTATGTTCTTCCAAAAAATCAGGCCTAAAGCCGCCATATCTAACAAATAATTCAATAGGTAATTCATCTAATAACGGCTTTATTGCTCTATATGCTATCTTTAAGTCTTCGTCATGGCCACCGCCAGCGACATAAACCAATCTTCTTTTATTTTTTTCTTCTCTTTCTATTGGGTCAATTTTCCATAAATCTTCATTTATACAATTAGGCAAAACATAGGTATTTTTATTTAATTGTCCGATAGAATCCGCTAAATATTTAGTGGAACTTATAACATAATCAGATTTTTGGATATGATAGGCCGCATAACTTTGCTCATTTTTCATCATATCAATATAATAATGTGATGGAGGGATATCCCCTACGGCGTCATCAATATCTATTAAGCATTTAGTTTTAGGATATTTATTTCTTAAGTTAGTAAATAATTCTATTCCTGGCGCATATTGTATTTTCTGGAATACTATAATATCAAAATGCTGAAAAGCGGCGTCTAAGCGTTCCCTTATAACCTTAGCGTCATCGGTATCCATCAAACAAACTCTATCCCAAGCTATATTATCATCGGGGCTATAAAAATAATCTACATATACCCTGCATTTATCCTGGAACTTTAATAATTCATTAGCGTAATTTTCTATTCTCCATAAGCATATAGGGGTATTTAATGTTGGTATATAACAAATTTTAATCAAAATGATTCTCCAAAATATGTTTTGTTTTTTCTGAAAAATCTTCTTTATTATTTTCTATAAAGCTTTTAAATAATATGTCAATTTCTAACCCACAATGTAAACATAAATTAAATTCAGTATTTATAATTTTAAAATTAATATTTGCTTCTTCCTTAGATAATGATTCATTAGAGCATTTATCGCAAATATATTTAATCATTTGGTTGCAACAATTCCTATCCATCGAGCTTCATCAATAGGTAGTTTATTTTGCACGCTATACCATCTTGAATACGGAATATCCCACATCTTAATATTTTCTGGTTTAAAATATTTTGCTAGTAAATTAAAAATGGATTCTTTTGTGAAGTTTTGCTGGTGAAAATCTCCAAGCTTTTCTCTCTGGTTAAAAGGGACTGTAACAATATAATTACCGCCTTTAGATAGTACCCTGAAAGCCTCTTTTACCGCTATTTCAGGGTCAAATAGATGTTCTAAAACCTCAGTACAAATAACCGTACCGAAAGCGTTTTTATTAAATTTAGACAGGTCTTCCGCACTCCCGACCGAAGCGAATATTCCACGCTTTTTGGCTTTTTCAACTAATTCAGGGACAATATCAATTCCTTGACACTGATATTTATCTTTAAAATGAATTAATGTAGTTCCACCATTACAACCAACATCTAGTATAGGTTTATCTCTCGCAATATGCTCTCGGATAAAAGTAAACCTATTCCAGTCGTGGCTGTTTTCTGTTAACATTTCTTTTTCAATGCCATCGGAATGATAATTTTCAATGTGATACTTTTGTGCTTCTTCTGTTGAATTAAATCTCATTTATTACCCTTTAAAAACATTCTAATTATTTTATTTTGATTACTTTTTAAATAATAATTTTCTATTTTACTTTTAATTTCCCCTAGTTCTTTTTGTTTTAGTTCTATCATTTTATTTAATTCATCTAAATTTTTCTTTGTTATTTTTTCTTCTTTATCGTACTTGTTGGCATATTTTTGACGTATTTTATAAATTACTTTGCTTGGTAATTGTCTTGTAAACTGTTGCATTCCCAAATATCTTTCGCCAGTATTACCCATAGGCGTTTCATACTTCTGAAAATATGGTTGTGTAAAAGTCTTGTTTTCACCAGGCATAACCGTTACAAATTCAGCTTCTTTTGGTAATGGTCTATCTATTTCTTGCTCAATATAAACGTAACTATCTAAATTTACTTTTTTATTTTTTTTAATTTTTTTGGTTTTCATTGTTAATCCTTATTTACTTTTTTTTATTTTACAATTATTACTATTTCTTTTTCCCGCCTTTGCCGCATTTATTAACCATAAATCACCTTCTTTATTTTAATATTTAAATTATATCAATATTATACTTTTTATACATTTCAAGTTTTAACTCTTTTGATTTAGTCATATCTCTATTACTTTTATTTTCATATTTCAGCATTATGGGGTCTTGGCAACCGCCAATTTTTGCACCAGAAAGCCCGATATCTAATAAATAAAACTCATATAAATCGGTTTCTATGCTTTGCTCATAATATTTAAACTTCTTCGCTATTTCTGCCTTAATTGATACAGTCGGGTGTGAGATTGGGCATTTACTTTTTAAATTCCAGCTGTAGGCTTCCTGAGTATACATAGCAAGCGGATTTACATCATCTTTTAAGTGTAAAGAGCAATGCAATAAATCTAAGTCTTTATCCAATGTAAACGCTTCCTTAATTACATGACATCTAAATTTATAGTATTCGTCAGCGTCACAAACTGAAATTATTTCTCCACTAGCTAAATTATTTAAATAGTTCCTGCAATATGCCGCACCTTTTCTTTTCTTATTAAAGAAAATTCCAACTTCATTATTAGACCACCCAAGTTTTGCATTATGTTCATTAATAATAGGCAAATAATGTTTTAATACTTCATTTGTCCAATCTGTACTTCCATCATCATAAATTAATATTTCCCCTGGTATTTCTTGCGCCAATAGGCTATCAATAGATTTTGAAATTAATACTTCTTCATTAAATACCGGTAAACAATAAGTTATTTTCATTCAATCGCCCCTTTTATTTCTAGCCAGTCTTTTTTTGTTCTTATTGATTCATTAATCTGATCTACATTTTCCATTAAAGTTAAATCTGCGCTTATACTCTTAGCTTCTTGAATTATTGTTTTAATGTCCTTAGGAATGCACTTACCACCATAGCCTATATCTCCATCATGGCCAGGAACTCTGTATTTTGTAGGCGAAATCCCCATTCTTTCATCTAAATAAAAAACGTCCATTAAGTTATTAAATCCTTGATGATCACCTTCACAACCAAAAAATTTATCATAATATTTTTTAAACTGATTATTAAATATATTTTTTAATCCTAGAAAACTATTTTCCATATACTTAATTAATGCCGCTTCTTCTGCTCTACAAATACCAATTTTACAAGTTTTATTACAAATACTAAATTGATTAAAGAGTTTTACGACTTGTTCACAAATCAATTTATTTCCACCTAATATCATAACTTTTTGGTTAACAAAATCGTGATAATGTGTCTTTTCAGCTAAATATTCGGGTGAAATTACTAATTCAATATTTTTAAGATTTCTTACCCAATATTTAACAACTCTAGGCACTATCGCCGATTTAACAATAATAATCGGGTTTATTTCTCTATTTTTAGCTATTAAATTTATTTCTATCATAACTTTATCAATACAATCTGTTTTAGTTATATTATCTTTCAAACTAAACGGAGTTGGAATACTTACGAAAATAAAATCACAACCCATGACAACTTCAGAAAGGGGATTTCGGTTTAATTCTGGGTTAATATCATGAATAAATATATTGCAATGGCGAGAAAACCCCAGTTCAACTGATTTCCCTACTATTCCATAACCAATTATTCCGACATTTGGCTTAATCATTTAATACCTCATAAATACGATTTTTATATTTATTCACATCTAATAATTTAGAATAATATTTAAAGACTTCTTTCTGCCAAATATTTATTTCATTTAATGGTTTGCCTTCCCATTCTTCTTTAATTGCTCTAATTTTATCAATCATTTCTTTTTTAGCTCTATAAAAACCAACTTTATTTTTAAGCGGCTCTTCAAAACTTAGCTTGTCTGCAAACATCATTTCTACGTCCGGACAGCTAACAAGTGTTGGCCTGCCCGATAACATAAATTGGATTGGCAACTGAGGGAATCCGTCATGGATTGTAGCCCTTAAGTACATAGAGCACGAAGAAATAAATTCAGACATCTTATCTTCGGGAATATTTCCGCAATATTCTATGTTGCCTTTAATCGCTTTCATCTTTCCGCCAAAGAATTTAAATTTAATAAATGGTAATGCCCTTGCAACTTCTACTATTAAAGGTAAATTACTTATACCGTTCGCCCCATTTAGTAAGTGGGCGTGGTTGCTGTCGCTGTAATATATCGCTACGCTAAACTCTTTTGGGTATGCTGTCGGTTTATATCTTTCGATTTTATAGATTGGTGTAAATAATAATTCGGCTTCAATTCCGCATTTAACAAGCTCTTTTACTAATCTTGAGCTATTAGCAAATAACTTAGCTTTATTAGCCTTAAAAACCTCTTTTATAACCTCTAATTGTTCTATGGGGTGTTTGCTTATTAAGTCAAATACGTCTGTTCCGATAAAGTGAATTATCTTTTTTCCTACACAAATAGATAAATGATTTTGTAATGCGTCCAAAGTTGAGTTATAACAACCGACTAAATAAGTTCCTTTCCAATTATCAAATTGATATTGTATTGGATAAACTGCGGATCTACTATTCAAGTTACTTCCAACATAGTCTGCGCCCAACATCTTTGCCCTTTGGATTGCTTGTAGTGGAGCCCCAAGAGTTGTTACAACTAACGACTTATCTTCAATCCCATGCTCTGATCTAAATATTTTAGCCTTTTCAGCCAAGGTTAAACCCTGAGAACCAGAAACGCTTGTTTCTGTTGGTAGTGGGGTTGAGAATATAAATTCATTTATCCATTTCCCTTGTGATCCGGCTTTTACCATACGATAAAATAATGACCAATCCTGAAAGAATTTCTGTCCGTCAATAAAACCTTTAACTTTATCAAATGCAGTCCTTCTTAATGGGCTCATTGTACAAATATAATTCATTGTTTCTAGTAAATACGGGTCAAATGGTTTTGAAATAAACTCGCTGTTTTTTTCTATAAATCTATAATTACCATAAACAAAATCAATGTCCTGATTGTCATCTAGTTGTTCCACACATTCTCTTAACATTCCAGGGTAAAGATAGCAATCAGCATCTAAAAATAAAATATATTCTGCTTTCCCTAAATTAGCCCCATAATTACGGGCGTAACTAGCTCCCATATTCTTACCATACGAAGCTATTACACAATCTAAATCGCTATTTTTGGCGGCCTTTGAAATAATCTTTTCTGGGTTTTTAGCGTTGTTTTCATCATTAACAATGATTACTTGGTAATCCTTAAAATCTTGTTGTTTTATATGATATAAACATTTGGAAATAGTATCTTTATTTTTAAAATATGGAATAACAATGCTTATCTTTGGCTTCATTCAATTTTTACCTTTCCGATATTATTTTCGTTTTCTTCATCTTCTTTTAACG
>Ga0074195_1001263_pt1 | contig 37011 bp, 28 predicted proteins | sample EPASupsiteHSE623_FD_64525 | JGI IMG/M metagenome (GOLD analysis project Ga0074195, IMG submission 64525) | Bioremediated contaminated groundwater from EPA Superfund site, New Mexico - Sample HSE6-23 | ecosystem: Environmental > Aquatic > Deep subsurface > Groundwater > Contaminated ... | reverse complement strand
AAACTGGATGATCTTTCAACCGGTGCGCGTTCCGAACATGTTCAACATTCCTTGTACAAGGGCATGATATTACCCCTGGCTGCGCTGGCGGGCTTAACCGTGCTGGTTCGTCGTAACACGAAAAACGACCATCACGATGGAGGAGACGATCATGAGTCATGATCCTAAACCGCTGGGCGGAAAAATAATCAGCAAACCGGTCATTATTTTTGGGCCGCTTATCGTCCTGTGTATGCTCCTGATCGTGAAACGTCTGGTCTTCGGATTGGGCTCAGTCTCCGATCTGAACGGTGGTTTCCCATGGGGTGTATGGATCGCGTTTGACCTGCTGATTGGTACCGGCTTCGCGTGCGGTGGCTGGGCTCTGGCGTGGGCGGTGTATGTTTTCAACAGAGGACAATACCATCCACTGGTACGTCCGGCGCTGTTGGCGAGCCTGTTTGGCTACTCGCTGGGTGGTCTGTCGATCACCATTGACGTCGGTCGTTACTGGAACCTGCCGTATTTCTACATTCCGGGCCACTTCAACGTGAACTCGGTACTGTTCGAAACGGCGGTCTGTATGACCATATATATCGGCATCATGGCGCTGGAATTTGCTCCGGCTCTGTTTGAACGTCTGGGGTGGAAAGTCTCTCTCAAACGTTTGAATAAAGTGATGTTCTTTATCATTGCCCTTGGCGCGCTGCTGCCAACTATGCACCAGTCTTCAATGGGTTCATTGATGATTTCTGCGGGCTATAAAGTGCATCCGCTATGGCAAGCTTATGAAATGTTGCCGCTTTTCTCCGTATTAACCGCTTTTATTATGGGCTTCTCGATCGTCATCTTTGAAGGCTCGTTGGTACAAGCCGGGCTGAAAGGTAATGGTCCGGACGAGAAAAGTTTGTTCATCAAGCTGACGAATACCATCAGCGTGCTGTTGGCGATTTTCGTGGTCCTGCGCTTTGGCGAACTGATCTATCGCGACAAGCTGTCCTATGCGTTCTCAGGCGATCTTTACTCCCTGATGTTCTGGATTGAAGTCGTGCTGATGGTCTTCCCGCTGGTGGTGCTGCGCGTCACTAAGCTGCGTAACGACTCGCGCATGCTGTATCTGTCTGCGCTGAGCGCATTGCTGGGTTGTGCGACATGGCGTCTGTCCTATTCGCTGGTCGCGTTCAATCCTGGTGGTGGCTACCACTACTTCCCGACCTGGGAAGAACTGTTGATTTCTATTGGTTTTGTGGCTATTGAGATTTGTGCATACATCGTACTCATTCGTCTACTGCCGATACTTCCTCCTTTAAAACAAAACGATCAAAATCGTCATGAGGCGAGCAAAGCATGAGCCAGAGAATTACTATTGATCCGGTAACCCGTATTGAGGGTCATTTACGCATCGACTGCGAAATCGAAAATGGCGTGGTATCTAAAGCATGGGCTTCCGGTACCATGTGGCGCGGCATGGAAGAGATCGTGAAAAACCGCGATCCGCGCGATGCCTGGATGATTGTGCAGCGTATCTGTGGCGTTTGTACTACCACTCACGCTATCTCTTCCGTTCGTGCAGCAGAAAGCGCGCTGAATATTGATGTTCCGGTGAACGCACAGTATATCCGTAACATCATTCTGGCCGCGCACACCACGCATGATCACATTGTTCACTTCTATCAGCTCTCTGCGCTGGACTGGGTGGATATCACCTCTGCACTGAAAGCAGACCCAGCGAAAGCGTCTGCCATGCTGAACGGCGTGTCCTCCTGGCACCTGAACAGCGCAGAAGAGTTCACTAAGGTTCAGAACAAGATCAAAGACCTTGTTGCCAGCGGTCAGTTAGGCATTTTTGCCAACGGTTGCTGGGGTCACCCGGCGATGCAGCTGCCGCCAGAAGTGAACCTGATTGCGGTCGCTCACTACCTGCAGGCGTTGGAATGCCAGCGTGATGCTAACCGTGTTGTGGCGCTGTTGGGCGGTAAAACGCCGCACATTCAGAACCTGGCGGTAGGCGGGGTTGCTAACCCAATTAACCTCGACGGCCTTGGCGTGCTGAACCTTGAGCGCCTGATGTATATCAAGTCCTTTATCGATAAGCTGAGCGACTTCGTTGAGCAGGTTTACAAGGTTGATACCGCGGTTATTGCTGCGTTTTACCCTGAGTGGCTGGAACGTGGTCAAGGTGCGGTTAACTATCTGAGCGCACCGGAATTCCCGACTGACGGTAAAAACGGCAGCTTCCTGTTCCCGGGGGGTTACATCACCAATGAAGATCTGTCGACCTATCGTCCGATCACCTCTCACTCCGATGAGTACCTGATCAAAGGGATTCAGGAGAGTGCGAAACACGCGTGGTACAAAGACGAAGCGCCGCAGGCTCCATGGGAAGGCACAACGGTTCCTGATTACACCGGTTGGTCAGATGACGGCAAGTACTCCTGGGTTAAAGCACCGACCTTCTACGGTAAAACGGTTGAGGTGGGTCCGCTGGCCAACATGCTGTGTAAACTGGCGGCCAAACGCGAGTCTACCCATGCCAAGCTGAATGAAATCATCGCGATTTACACCAAGCTGACCGGTAAAACTATCGAAGTGTCACAGCTGCACTCTACGTTGGGCCGTATTATTGGCCGTACCGTTCACTGCTGTGAACTGCAGAACGTTCTGCAGGATCAGTACAATGCGCTGATTGTGAACATCGGCAAAGGTGACCACACCACCTTCGTGAAACCGGATATCCCGGCAACGGGTGAATTTAAAGGTGTCGGTTTCCTCGAAGCGCCGCGCGGTATGCTGTCTCACTGGATGGTGATCAAAGATGGCATTATCAGCAACTACCAGGCGGTAGTACCGTCAACCTGGAACTCTGGCCCACGTAACTTTAATGATGAAGTGGGACCGTATGAGCGTTCGCTGGTAGGTACGCCGATTGCCGATCCAAACAAACCGCTGGAAGTGGTTCGTACCATTCACTCCTTCGACCCTTGTATGTCATGTGCGGTGCATGTGGTGGACGTTGATGGGAACGAAGTGGTCTCAGTTAAGGTTCTGTAATGCGGATATTAGTCTTAGGGGTCGGCAATATTTTGCTGACCGACGAAGCCATCGGGGTACGTATCGTTGAGGCATTAGAACAACGGTACGTCCTGCCAGACTTTGTTGATGTTCTGGACGGTGGTACGGCTGGGATGGAGCTTCTCGGTGATATGGCGAACAGAGATCATCTGATCATTGCTGACGCCATTGTGTCGAAGAAAAACACGCCAGGAACGATGATGGTCCTGCGGGATGAAGAGATCCCGGCGCTGTTTACCAACAAAATCTCACCGCACCAGCTTGGTCTGGCCGACGTATTGTCGGCCCTGCGTTTCACCGGCGAGTTTCCGAAAAAGCTGACGTTAGTCGGTGTTATTCCGGAATCGCTGGAGCCGCATATCGGACTAACGCCAACGGTTGAAGCGATGATTGAACCTGCGCTTGAGCAGGTTCTTGCCGCGCTTCGCGAATCAGGTGTTGAAGCGATCCCGCGGGAGGCGGCTCATGTCTGAGGAGTTTGTCGGTTTTCAGACGGCCCCGAAGATGCAAATTCAGGCAGCGTTTGAAGAGGTTGCCCGGCGTTCAATGCACGATCTCTCTTTCCTGCATCCGAACATGCCGGTATATGTCTCTGAATTTACGCTGTTTGAAGGACAGTGGACGGGGTGTGTTATCACGCCCTGGATGCTCAGCGCACTGATTTTCCCCGGACCGGACCAGATCTGGCCAGTGCGTAAAGTCAGCGAAAAAATCGGACTGCGTCTGCCGTATGGCGAGATGACCTTTACCGTTGGTGAACTGGAGGGCGTATCGCAATACCTTTCCTGCTCACTGATGTCGCCGCTTTCGCACAGTATGTCGGCGCAAGAAGGCATGCGTCTGACTGACGATTGCGCGCGAATGCTGTTATCGCTGCCAGTTAGCGATCCGAATGCGCCGCAGCTTAATCGCCGCGCGTTGCTGCTGGGTCGTCGGAACTGCGAAAATGCATGAGCTGTCCCTTTGTCAGAGCGCGGTTGAGATTGTTCAACAGCAGGCAGAGCAGCACGGTGTCAAACGTGTAACCGGTGTTTGGCTGGAAATCGGGGCGCTCTCCTGCGTTGAAGAGAGCGCCGTTCGTTTCAGTTTCGACATCGTCTGTCAGGGGACGCTGGCTCAGGGTTGTGAGCTGCATATTGATTACAAGCCAGCCCAGGCATGGTGCTGGGATTGCAGTCAGGTTGTGGAAATCACCCAGCATGATGCGCAGTGTCCACAATGTCAGGGCGATCGCCTGCGGGTTGATGCTGGCGATTCACTGAAAGTGAAAAGTATTGAAGTCGAATAACCCATAGGTTGCTATGGGGCGGAGTCAGATATGTGTATTGGAGTCCCTGGTCAGGTTCTGGCCGTTGGTGAAGATATTCACCAGCTTGCGCAGGTTGAAGTGTGCGGCATCAAACGTGATGTCAATATTGCCCTGATTTGTGAAGGTGATACAGCTGAGCTGGTCGGGCAATGGGTGCTGGTGCACGTAGGGTTCGCCATGAGCATCATTGATGAAGATGAAGCTAAAGCCACGTTAGACGCACTTCGCCGCATGGAGTACGACGTCACCAGCGCGTGACAAATCCTGAATGAAATTGCCGGATAGCGGTTGCCATCCGGCAATTTATTTTAGTTCTGGCGCTTATCTTCGGTTTGGGTATCGAAGTCGCTGGCGTCATGGCGTTCATGAAGCTGCTCGTTCAGCGGTCCGTTAGTGCGGTTTACAATACGACCACGCTTAACCGCCGGACGCGCTGCAATCTCTTTTGCCCAGCGTTGTACGTGCTTGTAGCTTCCTGCGTCAAGGAACTCTGCTGCGTCGTAGACGTTGCCCAGAACCACATTGCCAAACCATGGCCAGACCGCCATATCGGCAATGGTGTATTCATCTCCGGCCACAAACTGATGTTGCGCCAATTGCTTATCCAGCACGTCGAGTAAGCGCTTGGCTTCCATGGTGAAGCGATTGATAGCGTACTCAATTTTTACCGGAGCATAGTTATAGAAGTGGCCAAAGCCTCCGCCGAGGAACGGTGCTGCGCCTTGTAACCAGAACAACCAGTTCAGCGTTTCGGTGCGTTTTGCCAAATCCTGCGGCAGGAAATAACCATATTTCTCTGCCAGATAGAGCAGGATTGCGCCAGATTCGAATACGCGAACCGGTGGGTTTTGCGAGTGATCGCGGAGCGCTGGGATCTTCGAGTTCGGATTCACCTCAACAAAGCCGCTGGAAAACTGATCGCCATCGCCAATGCGGATAATCCAGGCATCGTATTCCGCGCCCTTCACCCCCTGCGCCAGCAACTCCTCCAGCATGATCGTCACTTTCTGCCCGTTTGGCGTACCCAGCGAATAGAGCTGCAGCGGATGTTTGCCAACCGGCAGCGTTTTCTCGTGGGTGGCACCGGAAACCGGGCGGTTGATATTGGCGAATGCGCCCCCGTTCGATTTTTCCCACGTCCAGACTTTCGCGGGCTGATAGGTATTGTCTGACATATTGACCTGCCTTCTGAGTGGTTGTGTTGATGCAGTGTAGCAGTTAGGTAGAACTCAATTTAACAGATTGGGACTTTATGTCGCTTTGTGCTGAAAGGGGAAGATAAATCTAACCCGTTCATTGTACCCGCTCCGTACTCCATGAAGAGGAAATCAATGTTGGACGGAAATTGCTACCGTATTCACCATTAAAAATTGGCGGTAAATAAGCAGTAATAATGAAAAATGGTGTTCCAGGAGTAAGCGGTTATCAGGGCCCGGCGGGTGGGTGGGGCGCGGTAAAAGCCGTCACTGCTTCGGTGTTTTCGCAAAAGGCTGTCGCCCGCGACATTATCGCGATGTTCAAAATGAACCAGGTGAAAGGGTTCGACTGTCCGGGCTGTGCGTGGCCGGACCCAGGGCACCGTGCGCCAATGGAGCTGTGCGAAAATGGCGTTAAGGCGGTCTCCTGGGAGACAACCAGTAAAAAAGCGTCACCGGAATTTTTCAGCCGTCACCCGGTTTCCACACTCTGGCACTACAGCGATTATGAGCTGGAAAATATCGGTCGTTTGACGCATCCGATGAAATACGATGCAGCATCAGATACCTGGCAGGCGGTGGATTGGGATATCGCCTTCCAGGAGATAGGCGAGCGTCTGCGCAGCTATGATTCACCCCAGCAGGTTGAGTTTTACACCTCCGGCAGAACGTCAAATGAAGCGGCGTTCCTGTATCAGCTTTTTGCCCGCGAATATGGCAGCAGCAACTTTCCTGATTGCTCAAACATGTGCCACGGACCGACCAGCGCAGGGCTAACGCCGGCCATTGGCCTTGGAAAAGGGACCGTTGAACTTGACGATTTTGACCATTGCGATCTGGTGATTTGTATCGGGCATAACCCTGGCACAAATCATCCACGTATGCTGACCACCTTACGCGACGTTGCCAAACGCGGGGCTAAAATTATCTCTATCAATCCGCTGAACGAAAGGGGGCTTGAGCGCTTTAGTTTCCCGCAAAGCCCGAAAGAGATGTTCACCGGTCAGTCGACGCAGCTAAGCAACGACTACTACCAGGTAAAAATGGGCGGTGACGCCTCGCTGCTGAAAGGCATCATGAAGGCGCTGATCGAAATGGATGAAGCGCGGATCTTACTGGATCAGCAACCGACACTCGATCATGCGTTTATCGATGAGCATACTGCTGGATATGCAGCGCTGTATGATGACTTACGTCAGCATAACTGGGCGGAGCTGGAACAGGACTCGGGCCTGACGCGCAGTCAGATGGAGGACCTGGCACACAGCTACAGTAAATCTCGTGCCACTATTATTTGTTATGGTCTGGGCATCACCCAGCATAAAAACGGTACTGAGAACGTCCAGCAACTGGTAAACCTGCTGCTACTGAAAGGCAATATGGGTAAGCCGGGGGCGGGGATCTGCCCGTTGCGCGGTCATTCTAACGTGCAGGGCGACCGTTCCGTGGGGATCAATGAAGCGGCATCCGAAGACTTCCTGCAACGCCTTGAGACGCATTTTTCTATCCGTGTGCCGCGTACACATGGCCGCTCCAGCGTGGAGAGTATTCGGGCCATCGAACGGGGAGAGGCAAAAGCGCTCATTTGCATGGGTGGCAATCTGGCGGTGGCGATGCCGCAGCCGCAGCGTACCTTTGCGGCGATGAAAAATTTGGATCTGCAGGTCCATGTTGCGACCAAGCTGAACAGATCGCATTTGCTGCTGGCAAAGCATAATTACCTGCTGCCTGCATTAGGTCGAACGGAGCGCGACATTCAGGCGACGGGGAGCCAGTCGGTGACCGTCGAAGACTCGATGTCGATGGTCCATGCTTCCTGCGGCGCGCTGAAGCCAGCTTCCCGCTGGTTAAAATCGGAACCCGCGATTGTGGCGGGCATGGCACACGCCACTCTGCCGCTTTCGCCGATCAACTGGGAAGCGTTAACCGGGGACTACGCGCTGATCCGTGACGCCATTGAAGCCGTGATCCCGGCGTTCCACGATTACAATGCCCGTATTGCCGAGCCGGGCGGATTTCGTATGGATACGCCCGCTTCGCGCCGTGAATGGCGAACGGCGAATGGTAAAGCCAACTTTATCGTCAGCCATCAGCGGGCGGTAGAGCGAGAAAATCAGCCTGCCGATGCACTGGTTCTGGCGACGCTACGCAGCCACGATCAATACAACACCACTATTTATGGTATGAACGATCGCTACCGTGGCATTACCGGTCGTCGGGATGTGGTGTTTTTAAGCGCTGAAGAAGCGGCGACTCGCGGTCTGAGCCAGGGAGATGTGGTCAACATTCAGGCGCTGGACGACCGCGGCCAGCCCTGTGCGGATCGCATTATGTGCGGCTTGACGGTGGTGATTTACAACATGGCGGTGGGCTCAATAGGCGCTTATCTGCCAGAAGCGAATGTCCTGCTTTCGCTGGATGCGGTGGACACACAAAGTTTGACTCCGGCGTATAAAAGCGTACCGGTCACCCTGACAAAAGCGTAGTTCCTGCTGCGAATTTTTCGCCTCTGAGCGCCAGCCGCTGCGTTGAGGTGTATGATGATGTCGACCTCTGTCCGGTTAGTGTCGCAGAGCAGGCAATCAGAGCGAAAAATTCACGCCAACCTGCTCAGGCTGTATTGTTTTGAGGTAAGGTGCATGAGCAAAGGAACGACCAGTCAGGATGCCCCATTCGGGACATTATTGGGCTACGCCCCAGGCGGCGTAGCAATCTACTCTTCAGATTACAGCTCCCTCGACCCACGGGACTACGACGATGATGCGGCATTTCGCAGCTATATCGACGACGAATACATGGGCCACAAATGGCAGTGCGTAGAGTTCGCACGCCGCTTTCTCTTCCTTAATTATGGCGTGGTCTTCACCGATGTAGGCATGGCCTGGGAGATCTTTTCCTTACGCTTTCTGCGCGAAGTGGTGAATGACAATATCCTGCCGTTACAGGCATTTCCGAATGGTTCACCCCGCGCGCCGGTAGCCGGTGCTCTGCTTATCTGGCAAAAAGGCGGTGAGTTTAACGATACCGGCCATGTGGCGGTCGTCACCCAGTTGCTGGAAAACAAAATCCGTATTGCCGAACAGAACGTGCTCCATACGCCGTTGCCTCCCGGACAGCAGTGGACCCGCGAACTGGAGATGGTGGTTGAAAACGGTTGTTACACCCTGCGTGATACCTTTGACGACACCACCATCCTTGGCTGGATGATCCAGACCGATGATACGCGTGACAGCCTGCCGCAGCCGGAGATCGCCAATGACTCGCTGAAAATTGGCGGCGCGCGACTGGAAGATAATGGTCAGTTTGACGGTAAATGGCTTGATGAACAGGATCCGCTGCAGAAAGCCTACGTGCTGGCGAACGGCCACGTTATTAATCAGGATCCGCATCAGTACTTCACCATTACCGAGAGTGCAGAGCAGGAACTGATCAAAGCCACCAACGAGCTGCACCTGATGTATCTGCACGCGACCGACAAAGTGCTGAAAGATGACAACCTGTTGGCGCTGTTCGATATCCCGAAAATCCTCTGGCCGCGTCTGCGCCTTTCCTGGCAGCGTCGTCGGCATCATATGATTACGGGACGTATGGATTTCTGTATGGATGAACGCGGACTGAAGGTGTATGAGTACAACGCCGATTCCGCATCGTGCCATACCGAAGCTGGTTTGATCCTCGAAAGATGGGCCGAGCAGGGCTATACAGGACAGGGACACAACCCAGCTGAAGGATTGATCAACGAACTGGCGGGGGCCTGGAAGCACAGCCGCGCGCGTCCTTTTGTCCACATCATGCAGGATAAAGATATAGAGGAAAACTACCACGCTCAGTTTATGCAGCAGGCGCTACGTCAGGCCGGGTTTGACAGTAAAATTCTGCGTGGCCTCGATGAGCTACGTTGGGATGACGCTGGTCAGCTGATTGACGGGGACGGTCGTCTGGTGAACTGCGTCTGGAAAACCTGGGCGTGGGAAACCGCGATTGAGCAGGTGCGAGAGGTCAGTGAAACAGAGTACGCTGCGGTACCAATTCGTACCGGGCATACGAATCAGGAAGTGCGTTTAATCGACGTGTTGCTGCGCCCGGAAGTGCTGGTCTTTGAACCTCTGTGGACGGTGATCCCTGGTAATAAAGCGATTCTGCCGATCCTGTGGCAACTGTTCCCACACCACCGCTATCTGCTTGATACTGATTTCACTGTTAATGAAGAGCTGGCGCAAACCGGTTATGCAGTGAAACCAATTGCTGGACGTTGTGGCAGCAACATCGATCTGGTGAGCCATCAGGAAGAGTTACTGGATAAAACCAGCGGAAAGTTTGCCGAGCAGAAGAACATTTATCAGCAGCTTTGGTGTCTGCCAAAAATTGCCGGTAAATATATTCAGGTTTGTACCTTCACCGTAGGCGGTAACTATGGGGGGACCTGCCTGCGCGGTGATGAGTCGCTGGTGATTAAAAAAGAGAGCGATATCGAGCCGCTGATTGTAGTGAAGGAAGGGTAATCTTTTTGCGTGTTCTTGATTGAAATGCGAAAAGCCGGAGTATATCTCCGGCTTTTTTCTGTTTGTAGTTAAATTGACGCTGATTATATGTTTAAATAAGTTACATGGAATATGGATATAATGATAATTATTACTTTAATTAATATTTTATAGTTCAAAAACATTCTTTTTATGAATGTTTTCAACGTTAATCAATTTCCTCTGTTTGTATTAGATAATATACTTTCTTGATTTTGTTTTTAGATGAATAATACTAATGTATTATTTGGTGTATTAGTGATATTGATCATGTTTTATCTCAGGTAATATGTCGGATTACGTTAGCATACTAATTATAATCGTTAATTGTCATTAACAGTTGTTGTTGACTGCCCGCAGAAATGACGATGTAAGAAACACGTTGAGCGATTGGAAAATGCTCCGTTAGGAAATGTAAAATATCGGCAGGAACCGCCGGTCTGAGAGGGACGTATGGGTGACAGTTTTCAGAATGAAGTGCCGACGGCACGCGTTAATATTAAGTTAGATTTACATACCGGAGGCGTTCAGAAAAAGGTTGAATTGCCGTTAAAACTTTTGGCTGTGGGTGATTTCAGTAATGGTAGAGAACAACGACCATTATCCGAGCGCGAAAAGGTTGATATTAATAAAAATAATTTCAATGATGTGTTAGCTAAGTTCGCACCAGTGGTAAATATGAGTGTTAAAAATACGTTAGCTGGTGATGACAGAAATGAAGATATTAACCTTACCTTTAAAAATATCCGCGATTTTGAACCTGAGCAGGTCGCACGAAATATCCCACAATTACGCGTTCTGTTGGCTATGCGTAACTTACTGCGCGACCTGAAATCTAACTTACTCGATAACGCTGCTTTTCGTCGCGAGCTGGAAATCATCCTCAAAAATCCAGACCTGAGTCAGGAACTGCGTGATGAACTGGCAACCATGATGCCAGAAGAGATTTAACGTTATACAGGGTTTCCTCCGCTTAATTGGCAGGAATAGTAAAGGATCATAAAAGGAATATGTTGATGTCTGTTCAGGAACATACCTCTTCAGTCGCGACCACCACGACCAGTGAACGCAGCGTTTATCAATCCCTCTTTGACAAAATTAATCTTTCCCCGGTTTCGACATTAAAAAATGTAGATGCATGGCAGAGCGATGAAGCGCTTTCTGATGCCGCTCCGGCTGAACGCGTGACCGCCGCTATTCAGGTTCTGGTCTCTTGTCTGGCGGATGCTGCGCAGCCAGTAGAACGCCTGGATAAAACGCTGCTCGATGAGCAGATTGCTCGTCTGGACAAGCAGATTAGCGACCAGGTTAATGAAGTTATGCACCATGCTGAATTTCAAAAACAAGAATCGCTCTGGCGTGGTGTGCACTCGATGATCACCGGTATCGATTTTCGCCAAAATGTCCGTGTAGAAATGATGGATATCAGCAAGGACGCGCTGCGTGATGATTTTGACGACGCGCCGGAACTTATCCAAAGTGGGTTATATCGCCATGTTTATATTGAAGAATATGATCAGCCAGGCGGCGAACCCATTGCGGCAATGATTTCAGCATACGAATTTGATAACAGCCCACAGGATATTGCACTGCTGCGCAATATTTCGGGGGTGTCGGCTGCCTGTCATATGCCGTTCATTGGTTCCGTTGGGCCGAAATTCTTCCTGAAGGAAAATATGGAAGAAGTCGCGGCCATAAAAGATATCAATGATTATTTCGAACGAGCTGAATACATCAAGTGGAAAGCATTCCGTGATAGCGACGATTCACGCTATATCGGACTAACTATGCCGCGTGTACTGGGTCGCCTGCCGTATGGTCCTGATACCGTGCCGGTACGTAGTTTTAACTATGTTGAAGAAGTTAAGGGCCCGGATCATGAAAAATATCTGTGGACCAGCGCCTCTTTCTCTTTCGCCGTGAACATGGTGAAAAGTTTTATCAAGAATGGCTGGTGCGTCCAGATCCGTGGACCACAGGCGGGTGGTGCGGTTAAAGACTTGCCTATCCATCTGTACGATCTGGGGACAGGCAATCAGGTGAAGATCCCGTCTGAGGTGATGATTCCGGAAACCCGGGAGTTTGAATTCGCCAACCTCGGCTTTATTCCGCTTTCTTATTATAAGAATCGTGATTACGCCTGCTTCTTTTCTGCTAACTCGGCTCAAAAACCTGCGCTGTTTGATACAGCGGAAGCGACGGCTAACAGCCGGATTAACTCACGTCTACCGTATATCTTCCTGCTTTCCCGTATCGCTCACTACCTGAAAATCCTGCAGCGAGAAAATATAGGTACGACCAAAGATCGCCGTCTGCTTGAACTTGAACTGAACAACTGGCTGCGCAGTCTGGTAACCGAAATGACCGATCCTGGCGATGACTTGCAGGCTTCACACCCGCTTCGTGACGGGCGTGTTGTGGTGGAGGATATTGAGGATAACCCAGGCTTCTTCCGCGTGCGCCTGTATGCCATTCCGCATTTTCAGGTTGAAGGTATGGACGTCAGTTTGTCGTTAGTTTCACAAATGCCTAAGTCGAAATCTTAACGACACAATGCACAGGAGGTGCGATGAAGATCTATCGCCCGTTATGGAGCGAGGGGGCCTTTCTGGCTCCCCAGCAGTTTCAGCAACAGACACGTTGGGATGCCTATGTAGCCGACGTTGTGGCTCATATGTCACTTTCATCACCGTGGGGCGTCATCAGCGCGGAGTTTGATGAAAGTGCGCTAACGGTTTCCCGTTTGAATCCCGTTAATCTGGTTGTGCGTTTTCCTGACGGTACGTTAGTGGATACAGGTATTTCAGATAACCTGCCTCCGGCGTGTGATTTATCGCATCTTACTGGTTACAGCAGCGTTGATATCGTCCTGGCGTTGCCGCTGCTTTCGGCTAATGGCGGCAATCTTTCGTCAGGCAACGGCGTTAGCCGTCCGTGTCGCTGGCAGCAGGAATGGCTGCCAGTGCAGGATCTCTCTGGTCAGGAACGGACTGATATGGCAGTGCTGCGGCATGCTATCACCCTCAGGTATGCCCACGATGATAACAGCGCTTATCTGACCTGTCCGGTAGCTTGCCTGACTCGTAATGCTCAGGGGCAATGGGAGCTGGGACGCGATTTTTTACCGCCATCGCTTTCACTCTCAGCCAGCCCCTTATTAATCAATTCTCTCAGTGATTTGGTGCATCGCATCCAGGCCCGTTGTCGCCGTCTGATGGCCTTGCGTCGTGAAAGTAACGAACGAATGGCGGATTTTGCGGTAGCAGATGTTTCGTTGTTTTGGCTGCTGAATGCGCTTAATAGCTCGGAGCCTGTACTGAGAGAAATACTGCAAAACCCAGGCCGTCACCCCGAACTTTTGTGGCGTGAACTGGCGCGGTTAGCGGGCAGCCTGCTGACCTTTTCATTAGAAAATGATGTCAGCGTTGTGCCTCCATATCAGCACGCAAATCCGCAGCAAGTATTCCCTCCACTGTTTGCATTGCTGGTGGAACTGCTGGAGGCCAGTCTGCCATCTCGTGTTGTCGCTATTGAGCTGACGCAGGAGAGACAGTTCTGGAATGGTGCACTGTCGGATGCTCGACTGCGTGAAGGCGCTGATTTTTACCTGTCCGTTCGTTCAGATCTCCCTGCGCATGTCCTACTGACGCAATTTCCACAGCTCTGTAAAGCAGGGAGCCGGGCAGACGTGTCTGATGTAGTCAATGTAGCACTTAGCGGAATTCCGTTAAAACCGCTGACGCATGTCCCCGCAGCCATCCCGTTACGACTGGAAAATCAATACTTTGCTCTTGAGATTAATCATCCAGCAGCTCAGGCCATGCTGGACGCTGGTAATTGCGCCTTCTATGTGCCGGGAACGCTGGGAGAGATTCACCTCGAGTTATTCGCCGTATTAAGGGATTGAAATAAATGAATAAGGATATTGATCAGGTGTTCTGGCCTACCTGGCTTGCTGTAAGCCAACTACGTGGCGGGTTGGAAGTCGACGATGGGGCTGCTTTTTATCGCCGGGCCTGCCAATGGGTTGATTCTGCGCGTAATGCATTGCGTGACCTGGGGTACAGCGAGCACAGCGTTGAACATATGCTCTACACCCAATGTGCGTTACTGGATGAAAGCGTGTTGAACCGTAACCGGCAGGATAGCGGTTATATCACCTGGCTTGCGACACCCTTACAGGCCCGCTATTTCAATACCACCAATGCCGGGGAAGAGCTCTGGGAGCGCATCCGTACTGTACTGCGCGAGCCCGTTCCTGATACCGCCGTATTAACCTGCTTTTATCGCGCAATCACGCTTGGTTTTGTGGGTCGCTATCGTGAGCAGGGTGATGAACGTCGTGAAGATGTTCTTGAAGCGCTGTCAACTCAGGCAATGCCTTTTAAGTTAAAACACGATTCACCAGTAATCATGCGGGCGTCAGGCTTCTCTGGCGGTAAGCGCCGCTGGTGGCTGGCATGGATTGTTGGCGTGCTGGCGTTGGGTGCTTTGTGGCTAACATTTTCTCATGTCTTACAAGGGCAGATTGCTCAGCTGATTGGGCAGGGTTAAGACATGGCCCAGTTGCGAGGGATCGTTAACTATGTGCTGGCGACCGTACTGGCTTTGCTGTTGGTCTGGGGATTCACCCCAGTAAGTGCGGGTATCCGGGGCGGCCTTACCGTCATTGTTTTATTGCTTTCCATTCCAGGGATCGTTTATGGCTGGCGTCAGTATGGTCGGTTGAAACCTGAGCATTCTGCTCATGAAGTTGCGCTCCCTCCGGAGAGTTTCAGTGGGCCTGTCGTGCTGGTGTGTGGCGACAATGAGCCATTGTTTGCCGGACGTAGCGATTCTTGCGAGAGTTCGCAGGGCTGGTATTTATCTGTCCAGTCCCCGGAACATTTTATTGCTCTGGTTCGTCAGATAGCTGTGCAGCGTCCGGGGCTTCTAATGCGCGTGTCCGTGATGCTGGCATTGACCCCAGAACGGCATAAAGATGAAGATGCGCTTAAGCATATGCTACTCAGTTGGCGGCGTGTGGTAACCCAGAGTCGGCGTTGGTTATCAGGTATACCGCCGTTTTGGTTGTGCTGTTGGCTGAATTCTCCTCAATGTAATGAGACTGTACGTTGGTTTATTCGAACCCCTCAGGATGCAGAGGTGCAGTCAGCTACGGGATTAGACGACTTTGCACCTTTCTCTTCGGAAGAGCGCCCGGCTCGCCATTCTCATCTAACACATGCAGTGTGGTTAGATAATTTACTGGGCTGGCTGAAGAAGGTGCAAGGCGATACCGAGCGCCATGCTCCGCCTCTTTTCTCTGCTTTACGGGTTGTGTGTTTCACCTCATTAGCGGTTTACGAAAATAATCTGTGGCAACGGCATATCACTGTTCAAACAACGCTTTCTCCTGCGGCATCAGCAGCGCCCGTACTGCTGCCTTTTCCTGATTTAGCATTGCCTTTTTTATCCCGCCGCCGGGCACTGACAGCATTTCAACGAACGCTGGGCGTAAGCGGTCTGCTATGCGGCATTTTTGTCGGGCTGGCGATGACGTGCAGCTTTATCAATAACCAACATCTCATCAGGATCACAAACGATCATCTGATGTTATACCGCCATCTTACTGGCAATCCTGCCGAGCCAAAGATTCAGGCCCAGGAACAGCTTCGTCGTGATGCACAGCGGCTTGATCGCTGGTATCAGCGTGGTGAGCCCCTTTCTCTTTCAATGGGATTGTATCAGGGGATGAGATTGATCCCGCCTTTGCAGGCCGCCATCAGCGACTGGCTGCCAACTGAAAAACCGAAAGTGGCCTCCCCGCATACCGTTCGACTGGACAGTATGTCGCTGTTTGATACGGGCGAATGGGCGTTAAAAGCGGGTTCAACAAAAGTACTCATTCGAGCTTTGGTCAATATCAAAGCCAAGCCCGGTTGGCTGATAGTCATCGCCGGGCATACCGATGATGTGGGTGACGATAAATCTAATCAGCAGCTCTCTCTCAAACGCGCGGAATCTGTTCGCGACTGGATGCGTGATACCGGTGACGTCGCGGAGAGCTGTTTTGCTGTTCAGGGTTACGGCGAATTACGTCCCTACAAAACCAACGATACGCCGGAGGGGAGGGCTGCCAACCGCCGTGTAGAGATCAGTCTGGTACCGCAGGCTGATGCCTGTCGGGTGTCGGGCATGAAGGAACCGTCACCGCAAGGCGGTGACGCATTAACGAAGTAAAAATGGAGAAAGAGTTATGGCAATTCCAGTCTACCTTTGGCTGAAAGACGACGGCGGTGCGGATATTAAGGGCTCTGTTGATGTGAAAGACCGTGTGGGCAGTATCGAAGTAGTGGCTCAGGAACATAACCTGTACATCCCTACCGATAACAACACCGGTAAGTTGACCGGGACGCGCATCCATACCCCGTTTCTTTTCACTAAGGAAATCGATGCTTCCAGCCCGTATCTGTACAAGGCTGTAACCACTGGTCAGACCCTGCGTCAGGCAGAGTTCAAATGGTATCGCATCAATGATGCTGGTCAGGAAGTGGAATACTTCAACACCACTCTGCACAACGTGAAAGTGGTGAAAGTAAATCCTGTGATGTACGACATCAAAGATCCGGCTAAAGAGAAGCATAACCACCTGGAACAGATTGAACTGCGCTACGAGAAGATCGTCTGGACGTATAAGGATGGCAACATTATCCATTCTGACGCCTGGAACGAGCGTACCACCGCATAACGCACTAACGGATGAGGATTTCCTCATCCGTTTTTTTATGCCCTCTGCTGAGTATCCGGCGCGGGGATTTAGCAGAGAGTATCAACGTCACTATTACCTTATGGGCATTGGGTTACGGCCAAGGGCGGTAGCGTGCCTGAATACAGGGAGTCAGGAAGCAAATGGAACACCAGTCAGCAGTGTTATTACGACGTCTCAACCCCTATTGTGCTCAGGCGCTTGAAGCGGCGGCATCGTTATGCCAAACGCGTGCGCATGCAGAAATCACTCCCGAACACTGGTTACTGAAGCTATTGGAACAGGGGGAGGGAGATATTACTGTCATTGCACGTCGTTATGAATGGGATATTGACAATCTCTGGCAGTCGCTGCTGGCGCATCTGGATGTTCAGCCTCGTTCCGTAAAAAGCCGCCCGCAGTTGTCTGATGTACTCCTCTCTTTAATGCAACAAGCGTGGCTGTGTGCAGCAACGGATGAAAATTCGCAGATACGTGGTGTGCATCTGCTGATGGCGCTGGTGGGAAAGCCTTCGCTACTGAAGTGTGATGGCCTGTGGCCTCTTCTGAGCGCAGGACATACTCAACTGGAACGGCTCCTGCCGCTATTAAATGTTCAGTCGGATGAACGTCCTGAAAGACAGCAAGAGGCCGCTCTGGCGCAGTTTACCTCTGATGATGAACCGGGTCGAAATCTGGCCCAGTCGACTTTGTCGCCCGCATTACAAGGTGTGCTCGATAAATTTACATTAGACGTGACCGCGAAAGCGCGTGCCGGTGATATCGATCCGGTATTTGGTCGTGATAATGAAATTCGGCAAATGGTGGATGTGCTATCTCGTCGTCGAAAAAACAATCCAATTCTGGTTGGGGAACCCGGCGTCGGCAAGACCGCTTTGGTGGAGGGGCTGGCGCTGCGTATTGCTGAAGGTAACGTGCCGGATAGCCTGAAAACAGTAACCTTACGTACGCTGGATCTTGGGCTGTTGCAGGCAGGTGCTGGAGTGAAAGGTGAGTTTGAGCAGCGATTAAAAAATATCATTGATGCCGTTCAGCAATCGCCAACTCCTGTTCTGCTCTTTATCGATGAAGCACACACCATCATTGGGGCCGGTAATCAGGCGGGGGGAGCTGATGCAGCCAACCTGCTAAAACCCGCTCTGGCCAGAGGTGAATTGCGAACCATCGCAGCGACCACATGGAGCGAATATAAACAGTATTTTGAGCGTGATGCTGCGCTGGAGCGGCGTTTTCAGATGGTTAAAGTGGATGAACCGGATGATGACACTGCTTGTTTAATGCTGCGTGGTCTGAAATCACGCTATGCAGAACACCATGGCGTTCACATCACCGACGAAGCGGTTAAAGCTGCTGTTCTGCTCTCTCGCCGCTATCTTACCGGGCGGCAATTACCCGACAAAGCCGTCGACCTGCTGGATACTGCAGGCGCAAGAGTACGGATGTGCCTTGATACCGTTCCTGAACCCCTTACGCGCTTGAAGTCGGAGATCACCGCGCTTGAAATTGAAAAACAGGCGTTGCTTGCAGACCTCGCAGTAGGAAATGGTCAGTATGATGAAAGGCTGGCCAGCATTGAACAGCATGAAAATCGCCTGCTTGTCGAGCTTGATGAACTGGAAACCCAGTATGGCCAGGAAATAGCGCTCACTGAGCAACTGCTGACCAGCCGCCGTGATATTTCTCGTCAGGCGGAAACGATTGAATTGCAGCAACAGCTTAGTGTGCTTCAGCAGGGCCATCCTTTACTGTTTCCGGATGTAGACGCGCGTACAGTTGCTACGGTGATCGCCGACTGGACCGGTGTACCGTTGTCTTCACTAATGAAGGACTCCCAGACAGACTTGCTGACGCTTGAAACCCAGATGGGAAACCGCGTTGTCGGGCAGGATTACGCGCTAAATACTATCGCACAGCGGTTGCGGGCATCAAAAACAGGACTTACGCCGGAAAACGGCCCACAGGGTGTTTTTCTGCTAACTGGGCCAAGCGGAACCGGGAAAACGGAGACGGCGCTGGCCCTGGCTGACATTCTCTTTGGCGGTGAAAAATCGCTGATCACGATTAATCTGTCTGAGTATCAGGAGTCGCACACCGTGAGCCAACTCAAGGGCTCACCTCCAGGGTATGTGGGTTATGGTCAGGGAGGGATCCTGACTGAAGCCGTGCGAAAACGCCCCTATAGCGTGGTATTGCTGGATGAAGTAGAAAAAGCGCATCGCGACGTCATAAACCTGTTTTACCAGGTATTTGACCGCGGTTTCATGCGAGATGGTGAAGGCCGAGAAATTGATTTTCGCAACACCGTTATTTTGATGACTTCCAATCTTGGCGGCGACGCTGTGATGCAGATGCTGGAAGAACAGCCGGAAACCACGGAGTCCGATCTGCACGAGCGGCTGCGCCCCCTCTTGCGCGATCATTTCCAGCCGGCGCTACTGGCTCGCTTCCAGACTATTATCTACCATCCGCTCAGTGAACCTGCGTTACGTACGATTGTACAAATGAAACTGGATCAAGTTAGACAGCGATTACTGCGTCACTACGGCATCACTACGACGATATCTGAGAACCTTTTTGATGCCCTGACAGCCGCTTGCCTGCTACCGGATACGGGGGCGAGGAATATTGATAGCCTGCTGAATCAACAAATCTTGCCAGTGCTCAGCCAGCAGTTGTTAACGTATCTTTCCCGGCAGCAAAAACCTCAGCAGCTCACTTTGAGTTGGAGTGATGAAGAGGGAATTGAATTGATAATTGATAATTGATAACGAGTGAAAAATAAAACCCAGAGATAAGACTAATGCTGGGTTTTATATTGTACTGGGATATGCGTTGCGCAACAGGACTAAATATGGATGGTGCTAAAGAGCTTGCCAAAGATATGCTCGAAGCTATTAACATTGATGACTCTGGATTTATAGCTGCTTTGACAAAAGGGCTTATATCATTTCCGGTGAGTATGGGATATCTGGCCTATGATTTTATGGATACAGAACATCACAGAGCGAATGCTGATGACAAATACAGGTTTGCCAGACTTATTAATAAGGTAGGGTTTAATAAGGAGTTGATATGTCATGTGTGCGTAGTAATTGGGATGATTACCTGTGATTTTTTAGTTAATGGGAAATGGTGTTGGTCAATATTATGATGATTTTATAAATGCGTAAATATATTTAATTAAATGGAGTTAACTCTATGAATATGGAACTAACAACATCAGAGCCCACGCTTAACCGCTACAGCTTAACGATTCCTTCATGCCCGCATGCACTGGATGTGGTGCGTTTTGAGGGGCTGGAGCAGTTAAGCGTTCTCTACCATTATTCTGTCCGATCTACTTGTAGTATTGAGTTTGAGTAAAGAGCTAATAATGAGTAAACGTAACGATATTATTGAACCTTCTGAGTGGACATCGACTCGTAAAACAGGGCTTGTTTATAGCGAAATATTGGGATGGATAGATATAGGCCATGCACAGGGAAGTGATATCAAAAACCTGATGATAGATATAAAACGAGGTGAATCAGGCTGTGATGGTTATTATGAAGTCGCTTATAGCCAAAAAATGTTTGTATACCATCGCCAGTTTGGTACAGGAAAGTTTGTTAAGTGGCGTATCAAACAAGGTTTATCTGCATGTGAGAAAAACAGCGTTGCGTTGGCCATGATGATGACGACGGCGCGCTTGTTTGAAAGTTTGCAAGCTAATTGGTGTTTTAGTTGGTATACCGACAGTGGTTTTAGCGGAGAGGATCTTACCTCTGATCTTTTAGGCTTCTACAGGGCAATTCTTCCCTCAGACTACCAGTCAAGACTAAGGTTAGTCAGTAAAGAGCGAGCACTGAATCGATGGGATTTTTATGGGCCGATAGGCAATTATAAGAATAAAGGATTTTTACCATTACTGTTTCCAGACCCGTTGGATAATTGTGCTGTTCATAAACCCTATAAAGGGAGTTTGCCTTCGTTTATGACATGGGTACAACCGTGGAGTGATTTCACTTCTGGTCGGGTACAAGTGATCAGTGGGGATGGCGGTTATTATTCATTTTTGTCGAGGTGAATGGTAATGAGCTACTATAAAATATTACTGGTGACTATTGCTTTGATTTCCTTGTCACCTCTTTTAATACCCTGGCCAGATAAATTAGAATATCGGGAAAGTGATTTTTTTGATTACTATTTCTACACGGATGTTGATATCAAGCAGGCCCCAAGGATCTCAAATAATTATTATTTCGAATATATTTCTCCTGAGGGAAGTACTCGGGAAACAAATCTTATTATTTTTCACGGTGGTGATGCAGAAGTTATTCGTAATTATCTAACAGGTCTTGGTTTTCATCTTTATGATTATAGTGATAATGGTAGGGAAGAGCTTTGGATATCTAGCGATAATCTTCGATTTACTTTTTCCATTGTCACAAATAAGAAAGCAGATATAGTTGTTTTAATAAAGACAATGCGTTGAGAGTAGCTTTTACTTTCTGAAAATAGCTCTTTATAAAATTACAAGGGTTAAATATATGGGAATGTCTGAATCACTGGGTGGTGGGATGTCATTTATATCTGAAAATACGTTAAACCGTTATCAATTGTATATCCCTTCATGCAAGTCTGTACTGGATGTTATTAATTTTAGTGGTACGGAAGAAATGAGTTCGCTGTATCGATATGTAGTTCATTTTTCCAGCAATGATAAAGACATTGCAGCAGAGTCGATACTTAGAAAGTCGACTACATTGACCATGGGAATAGGGCGGTTAAGTGAGTTAACTGCCCGAAAAGTGGTACATGGTATTGTGACATCTTTCCATCGTATAAGTGGTTCAAAAGACCAGGCAACCTATCAGTTAATCATTGAACCTTTTGTCGCGTTGTTGAAAAATCAATTTCGCACGCACCGTTTTTTTATAAATATGTCAGTTCCGGAAGTTGTTAGTCAAATTTTACAGGAGCATGGTTTAAAAGACTGGGAATATAATTTTGATTTGGCAATGGAATATCCAAAACGAGAGCAAATTAATCAGTATCACGAAAGCGATCTGGTTTTTATTGAACGTTTGCTCTCTGAAGTGGGAATATTCTTCTTCTTCAGGCTTCAGCCTGATGCTGGTACTGAAGTGATCTATTTTGCTGACAAACAAAGCGCATGGGAGTTTGGCAAAACATTACCGCTGAATAGTCCCTCCGGAATGAATGACAATGGTATCGACTCAGTCTGGGATATTCAGTTCCACCAGTCTGCAGTGCAGGCATCGGTTACTGCTGGGGACTATAACCATCGTCAGGCACAGAAAATATTATTTTCTGCACAAGCCGATATGACTTACGGTGACGGTGACGGGGTGACTTACGGGGATGTTTACCACTATCGCCCGCGCCATCTTGAAACGGGTGATAAGGTATCTCCATCGCCTGAGACAGGGAATTTTTGGGCTCGTCTGGAACATGAGCGTTATCTCTCCTCACAAGCCACAATCACTGGATTATCAACCGATGTAAGCCTCAGCCCGGCTCAGGTCCTGAATATTACGGAATCCACACCTGTCCCAACGCTTCCTGCCAGTGTGTGTAACAGCTTGCTGGTTACGGCGGTTTCATTCAGCGCAAGCCGAAAGGAAGCACTACAAGTGGTGTTGATGGCGACCGTTTACAGTGAAACTCGCTGTTGGAGACCTCCACTAAAACCGCGACCAGTGATTAGCGGCACGCTAATGGCACGTGTTTCAAGCCCGAAAAAGAATGATGAATATGCTCATTTGAATCAGAGCGGGCTTTATTGGGTTAAGTTTGATGCGGATCGTGATGATAAACAACAGGGCTACGAAAGTATGCCAGTACGCCTTGCCAAACCTTATGGCGGCGACACCTACGGTATTCACTTCCCGCTGATACAGGGCACAGAAGTGGCGGTGGCGTTCCATGAAGGGGATCCGGACCGGCCCTATATCGCCCATGCGCTGCATGACTCCCGACATCCTGACCACGTGACGGAGGCAAACCACACCCGTAACGTCATCCGTACGCCCGCCAATAACAAACTGCGCATGGAGGACAAACGGGGCGAGGAGCACATCAAGCTCAGCACTGAGTACGGCGGGAAGACGCAGCTGAACCTGGGGCATAACGTGGATGCGCAGCGCGCGATACGGGGAGAGGGCGCGGAGCTGCGCACCGACGACTGGGTGGCGGTACGCGGTGGTAAAGGGGTTTTAATTAGTGCTTATAATCAGCCGCAGGCCCAAGGAGAGATGTTGGATATGCGTGCTGCAATTGCTGAACTGCAAAATGCACTTGAGCTGGTTACAGCGTTAGCGAGTAGTGCCAAAGTATCCGGTTCACTTGATGCTGATATCGCTTCACAGCAAGAATTGACGAAAACGCTGGCGCAATTAAAAGGCGCGGGTTTGTTACTGAATGCTCCTGCAGGCATAGGCGTGGCCACACCCAAAAATATACAGCTCACCACGGGTCATTCTTTAACTGTCACAACGGGAGAAAATGCAGATCTGACGTTGTTTAAACGTCTGACCGTTGCCGCTGGAGAAGCAATTAGTCTGTTTGCCCAAAAAATGGGTATGAAAATTTTTGCTGCCAGAGGAATGATAGATATTCAGGCGCAAACTGATGCCATGCGATTGCAGTCAGATAAAACGATGAATATTAATAGCGTTAATGGTGAAGTTGTTTTAAACGCCCAACAGGGGATTACGCTAACCAGTACTGGCGGGGCGTATATAAAAATCAAAGATGGATCCATCGAGCTTGGCGCTCCGGGAAGTCTTAAGCTAAAAAGCCCTGATATTCAGTGGGGCGGAGTAGGTATCCTGGAAAAAGCACTTAAGCCGATGAATGTTTCTGACCCGCAATATAAATACCCTATGAATGGTTCTTTTCAGATTGTTGATAAAGGGGATGGTAAGCCTAAACCTTACATTAAATATCGTATTGAAACTGAAAGTGGTGAAACTATTCGTGGTGTAACTGATGAGAATGGATATACCCAATCTCATTACGGCCTTGAACCGCAGACGATGAAGTTATTCTTTGAATAAAACCAGGTTGGTATCATGAGCGATACATCCACATTACCCGTAGCAGAGAATCAGTTAAGTAAAAAAGAAAATAACACCGTGCAGATATCACATGAATCATGTGATATCTATTATTGCACCGAAAGTCAGGAATTACTATTCTTAACGACGACTGCAGCAAAAAATATTGATGAGCATGCCAGTGAAATAATGACGGTAGTTGATGAATTTCATCAGGCTAACGAAGAATACTCTAAAGCTGTTGAGGAGTTTGGGCTATTAAATTCAAACATAGAGGAAAGCGCCGCCCTTACTGAAAAAGAAAGCAATATTACTAATCAAGAAGCTAATTTAACTGACAAACGAAATGCTTTACAAAAGGTAATTGGTAAGTTTGAATCTGAAGGCGCTGGTTATGATGATGTTGTTGAACTCATCCCCATCTCTCGAAAAAATGGTGGCGCTGGCACTAAGAAACGATATGCTTTTGCAAAAAAAGGATATGTTGATAATTTGGGGAAGGGAGTCAAACATAAAGTAAAGTTTAAACAATCGGATGCAGATAATATCCTAAAAAGAGAAAATGGCAATATAACTGGGATTTCAGTTACCAAATTAAAAAAGCAAATTAAAGATCTCGAGTTCGAAAATAAGGGAGTAAACCTTTTTGATCCAATCGACAAAAAATTAATAGATGAGACGTTAACAGGCTGGGCAGAAAGCTGGAATAACAGTCTGGTTTCGCATAAAGAAATTGGCCAGTTTATCGATTTTTCAGCTGGTGCGCAGTTCATGCGCTGCACGTCTAATTTGGCGGCTTCTGCCGAATGGGATCCATCAACGGGCGAGTTGGCCATTAAAGGTGAGTTCAAGGCCACGCTTTCTCTGGCTTCTGGCATTGTTGAAACGACATTTTATCTTCCAGATCGCGTCGGCTGGAGCCTGACATTCCAACCTGAAAATCGAACTGAACCATTAAAAATGGGAATGCTCAGAGTCTATCTGAAAACCTCACTGATTGGTTTTGTGGGGGCTTCCGCCCAGGCGGAAGCTCAATTGCAGGTTACCACCTATGGCGGTAAGCAAATGATTATGGGTAACAGCGCCGGGCGTCTACCGCGATTTAGTGAGCGGCATGTGAGCGGTGCAACCTTCCATAAGGCCAGAGAGGAAAACGAAGATGGCACCAAAGTTAGCGCAGAAGCTTTTGGCGGCGCGCGCGCAGAACTAAAGCTCGCTGGTGGAGTACAGTGGTTGCAGCCGCCGGAACTTACCGTGCGCCAGGGCAAGACCGGAGACGATGCTAAAGAAGCTAACGTGTTCGCTGATTTTTGTACGTTTACTGAAAGCCTGGTAGGAATGGCCGGTGCTGGAATTGGTGGTACTTTTCAGTGTGATTTTGTGAACGGTAAGTTTTGTTTCAAAATCGCGGCCAGCCTCTGTGTTGGGATTGGGGCAAAAGGCAGTTTTGAAGCAGAGGTCGATTTTGACAAATTCTATGAATTTTCAAAATGGCTCATTTATCAACTGTATGGATTAGACTATGCCTTTTTCGAAATAGTGGCACAGAAAGCTTTTGAGGCATTTACCCAGGTCAGTGTTTTGTTACTTTCAGATATGGAAGATTCAATAGCTAAAGGACTAAAGAGTTCACAAGAAACGTTAAATACAATAAAAGTAAAATATAATAGCCTAGTAGAAAGTATTGAATCAGTCTTTGATGACTCTGAAAGAAGAAATCAGTTAGCAGCAAATATTATTAATAGCCCTGATTTACTTCTTATGCGTACCCCGGAGGCCAAAGGAATATTACTCTACTTGCTTACCCGCCACGGCACCGCAGATCATTTAGATTTTGATAATCGCGGTGATTATTTTATCGATATTTATCAGGAGCGCAAGCAGGCCATTATTATTGTTTTACAATCCATTCAGACGCAGCGGGAGTGGTTCCAGATATTTAGCCGATTTAATACCAGTGGGAGTGACATGGCAGGGAGTAACTCTGCCTTAAAATATATGGTGGCGCAAAATTCAATGAACGCGGTAAGGCGTTTTCTGCAGGAAGGTTTAGATAAAGTTAATGAAATGGATCTTATCTATAAAAGATTAAGAACGACGCCTGCCTGGGGATATGCCCTGACGATGAACAATACGACTGCGTATCGTTTAACGACGGCGGATAACCCTTTCTATCCGCGTATGGGAACATTTTCACCTCTGTCTGGAGCAAATTCCAAGGAATGGTCATGAAGATAAAATATCCGTTATTACTCCTGAGTCTGGCAGTCAGCGCAGTAGCCGGCTGCGATCAAAACCCCACCTCAGTCAAACCCCGGCACAGTACGGAAGACCAGGCCCGGCTGCAGGAATTTGTGACGCAAATAAAGTCAGAGCTGGTATTTGTGGAAGGCGGTGAATACCTGATGGGCGATTTTGGCGAAGAATATGGCGTGGAAAGGCTGCAGTATGACGGGCGTAAAGACAGTAAACCTTTACACAGGGTGGAGTTAAGCAGCTATTCGCTGAGTAAGTTTAAAGCCAGCAACCAGCAGTATCAGTTTTATCTGGCCTGGAATGGTCTGAAGGGCAGAGAGGTCAAAGGGCGTTTAAACGGGAGGGACTGGAATGACAGGAGACGGATTCCGGATACGCCTGCGCATGTGGACTGGCACGAAGCGGAGCGGTACTGCGCGTGGTTGGGTGAGGTGACGGGCCTGCCGTTCTCGCTACCGACGGAAGCGCAGTGGGAATACGCGGCGCGTAACCGGGGTAAATTTGTGGTGGCACCCACCGACGATGGCACGATACGTATAGAAAATCGCAAGGGTATCAATATTGCCACTGAACTGGATACTGAAGAGTATGCAAAAAAGACAGGCTCAACCCTAAAGTGGCTATCCCCCCTTCCCCGGGATTTCCGTCCCCCCAATCCGCTAGGGATTTACGACATGGCCGGTAACGGCTGGGAGTGGATGAAGGACTGGTATGACCCGGAATACTACAGCCAGTCGCCGGTAAAAGACCCGCAGGGCCCGGAGCAGCCGGTATTCAAAGACCCGGACGGGTACTACACGCGGGTTCTGCGCAGCCAGGACTTTTCGGGACCGGGGCGTGGGCTGACCATGGTGCGTTATAAGGCGGACCCGGAAAGCAGACCATACCTGCCAACCGACAAAACTGCGCGCTGCGCCGTTAACCATCCAGGTCCGGTGAAGTGATTATTTATTAATTTATACATCTGAATAATCAGGGAAAAGATTATGAGCGGATCAGATACGCCAGCAGCAGATCATCAAACGAGTAAGGTTGAATCAAATGTTAAGATTGTGATTGTTAAGTCCTGTCAATGCTATTTCAGGATTGACAAATTACAATTAATTTTTATTGATGAAGCGGATGCCAGCGCGTTTGAGGATGCAATGAGTAAGCTGAGCAATCTGGTAAACGCACATCATATTGCAAAGAGTAAATATTCCAACGCTATTGAAAAGTATGGTGTGCAGTTAAAGGATACTGCCAATAAGGAGCGGTTGCCTGAACTGGAAAAGGAAATTTCAAAGGCTGAAGGTGAGTTACAAACAGCGACTAAAAATCTACAACAGGAGTTAGGAGAGTTCAATGAAGAGAGCGGATACAAACCCATAGTTGAGCTAATACCAATTGAAAATGTTAAAAAAAAGGCATTCGGACGGTTTTATTCATATATCAAAGAAGAGGACTATAAAGATTTTGAAAGTAAACTTACTGTAATTTCAGTAGATGACTTTAACGGGAGTAATATTTTTACCAAAGATAAAGATAATAATATCATTGGTATCGATATAAAAGAATTGTCAGGGAAATTGAAATCAGCCAAGGAGAAAATAAAACAAATGATGGATCGCACAATGACTGTTGATGCGAACATCAAATATGAGCAGACATTAACTGAATGGGCTGAGGCATGGAACGAGAAAAAATATAATCATACGGGTGAGTATATTGATGTGTCCGCGGGTGCTCAATTTATGCGCCTGACAGCGAATGCCTCCACGCTTAATAGTTGGAATCCTGATACTGGACAAGCAAAAATAAAAGGTGAAGCTCAGGCCGAACTCACGGTTTTTTCCGGGAAAGTAACGTCTACGATTTATGTTCCAGACCGAACAGGTTGGCCTCTTAAATTTATGATTAATGATACGGATGAAGCCAATATTGGTGTGCTAAGGGCAAAAGTAGACGGGGAATTAACAGGGTATGTTGGCGCATCCGCTAAGGTAGAAGCTAACCTACAGTTTGTGACCCATAATAATAAACAGTTATTAATGGGTAATCGTACCAAAAGTTCGACGTTTGCTGAACGAAAAGAAGGTGTAAAAGTTAAGGGTAATAAAGACAAAGCAAAGAAAGGACTTGAAGTAAAAGCTGAAGCCTTTGGCGGCGCTAAAGTTGGAGCAAGTTTAGGGGGAACGTTACAGTGGCTGAAACCCTTCACTTCACTGGTCGCGGAAATCCCGGCCATGTTAAGAAAGTTAAATATTGATCCTGAATTAATGCTTGGCGCTTCAGCGATGGATAAATTAATTGAACTGCAAAATCAAAAAGGAAATGACAAAAAGAAAGAAGAGCATTTAGGAGAATTTCAGGATTTGGGTTCACTTAAAGTCGGTGGCGAGGTTCAGTTAGGTGCTGGGGCTAGCGGTGAATTTAGGGTCCGCTTTGTTAAAGGAAAATTTAGATTCCATATGCATGGTAGTTTGTGTTTGGGCCCTGGCGCGAAGGGACTCGTGGAGGGGGAGGTTACGCCCGATCTGTTTATGGAGTTCGCCGTATGGGTTATCTATCAACTCTATGGCATGGACTATAAGCACTGGGTTATTATTGAGGAAGAGGCGTTTAAAGCCTTGTGGTATATTTTGTTAATGGATAAGGAGAAAAAATACAAAGAATATTATGATAAGATGATTGCTGATTTTGAAAGTGTTTATGATGACTTCACTTGTTTTATTAAATCAACATTTGCAGAAATTATGATTGCAAGAGACCAGTCAGCAAAACGGAATGAATTTGCGTTTGAAATTAATAGCGACCCTGGCAAAGTGTATCTCTATTCGCCTGAAGCAAAAGGTACAGCCCTGTATCTTCTGACCTTAGACGGCGCCTACGATCGTATTGATATTAATAACCAGGGTGATGGCATCATTCCTGATACCAACCATGAACGAAAAAAAGCGGTATTGTTTATTTTGTCCAGTATTCAGACCAAACGGGAATGGAAAAAGGTGTTGACGCGTATTACCGCTGATGGAACGGTGTATCCGGGTAATGAGGATGCGATTGTTAAAATGGCACAAAAGAATATCCGGATATTCTTGCAGACGGGCATTGATAGTGATGACGAGTTGGATAATATCATCGATAAACTAGAGTTACGCGATTTCGATGAGCTCGTGTCGCGTTTAAAGGAAAAACCAACTTACGGTTATTCTTTTGCTCCAAATTGCAGTCAACAATATAAGCTGCATTGTGATGATAATCCATTTTATAGGTCACTGTGTCATTTTGTGCCGGTTGAACCACAGTATCAGCAAAAATGGGAGAGTAACGATTAATGGAAAAGAACCCAATTTATAAATATGGCCTGGCGTTGCTGCTGCTGAGCGGTTGCGATAAACCGGAACCGGGGGGGCAGGGCACCTCACAGAATAACGCTGAATTAGCACACTATCTGCAACGCATCACCGGCGATCTGGTTTTTATTCCGGGCGGAACGTTCTGGATGGGAGATTTTTGCTCCCGCACGCATGGCGAAGGGGCACGCTGTTCTTCGGAAAACGATACCAAGCCGCTGCATGAGGTGACGCTGAGCAGCTATTCCATCGGTCGTTTCAAGGTGACCCATGAGGATTACACTTTTTATCTGAAAATGGCGGGATTACCTGCACAGCAGTTTGATAAAGAATGGCGGAATAAAATGCTGGCTGACATGACCCATTTTAAAAACAGTCCGGCGGTGGTGTCATGGAGCGAAGCCGACAGCTACTGCCGCTGGCTGCAGAAGGAGACAGGGCTGCCGTTTTCCCTGCCGACGGAAGCGCAGTGGGAGTACGCGGCGCGCGACCGGGGTCAGTATATTCTGGTGGCAACGGATGACGGCGACTGGCGCGAGGATGAAAAAACCGGGCGCGGTGAAAATTACGCCACCAGCGCGGACCGCCAGGCAACGGAAGAGGCCACCGGGGTGGAAAGTTCCTTTGTTCGTTATGCCGTCGATCGCTATCCGCCGACGCCCGGCGGGCTGTACGGCATGGCAGAGAACGGCTACGAGTGGGTGAGCGACTGGTATGACCCGGATTATTACGCGCAATCCCCGAAGCAGGATCCGCAGGGCCCGGAAAAGGGGGTCATCCTGGATGAAGATAATGGGCAGTACCTGAAGGTCCGCCGCGGAGGTGACAATCCTTCTCCCGGGTTTGATGTGGGGCTGACCTTTTTCCGCGGCTATGCCATTAAGGATAAGCCTTATCCCGATGGCACCACCGTCCGCTGTGCGGTGAACTCTGCAGAGGCGGTGAATTAAACGTTTAGTATTATTTATTAATTGTGAAGAGATAAATATACCTTAGAATATGTCTACACCATCCGTGGGACCTTGCACCTTAATTTCCTTAAAAACGATTGTTGGATTTAAATGAATATCAAGATATCCCATTTAATATACAGGGGCATGACTTTGTTGTTATTTGTAATTATGTCGATGCTAACTGGTCAAATATCTTCGGTTCCGGCGGTTTAAAAGGGGTCTTTCAAATTAAACTTGTATTTGATGATGTTGGTAAACAGGTTAGTTATCAGGAGAAATCAACCAGTTCTGAATGGGGGATTGGATTAAACTTATTTTTTTAAAGGTGAGTTTAAGTTATGGAATAGAAAAAGTTTAAGCTAGGTGTCCGGGACTAAAATATAATGGCGAGTTAGGAAAAGTTTATAGTTACGGTTTTGTATCATCCAGTGTCACAGTCAATCTTTTTAATCTCATAAAAGAATCTGGTTGGCGTGTAAAATCAACTTTTTATGCTGGGAAGAAGAGGTCAGCGAAATTGAAGGTTTTTGCCAGCCTGGCATTTGTCGCTATTTTAACAATATCTATTCTTTCCTTCATTTTTTATGACGACTGGTGTTAAGGGAACGGCAAGAGTTGAAATAGATTTGTTACCGAACAATTCCTATATCTTAGCGTATGTACAAACGGCTAGTGATATGCGCGAGAAGATTACAACGAAAATTTTCAGTTGGCAATGAAAGCTTATAATTTTGAAAATATAGAGGGTTACAGTTTTAATAATATTTTGTCGAAGGTAACAGAGGTGTACTTTCAGGCAGTGTTACATTTAATAATGGTAACATATTAGATATTATTATTGTAATGATCCAGGAAGAGATTATGTGGAAGATGTTATCAGTTGATATCGGATAGTTTTGTTCAATATAAAGAGAGGGAAATATGCTTGGAGTTATTCGTCTATCAGATAAAACGACTCATGGTGGTATTGTTCTTGAAGGGAGTTCCGGCGTTATCTTTATGGGGTTGCCGGTTTCTTGTATGCTGGATAAAGTTTTCTGCCCAATACATGGTAAAACAATTATAATTGAAGGGGATGTTGGATCCAGAATTAATGGTAGGCCTATTGCTCTCCATGGGCATCGTTGTGGATGCGGCTGTACATTAATTTCCTCATTACCCATTGCTGGAAGGCTGTAACATATGCCCATCGATCTTAAAAAGATCCCAGAGAAAGCCGAATTACCAGTCCCTCCAGATAAACGTCGTTGGTTTATTACTATAGTTCTCTGTATTGTTTCTGGGGCAATACTAGTATTATCATTTTGGCGTGGAAATGAATCTACACATACAGTTTGGTTTTGGTTTTGCTCGCTCTTTATTCCTTTTTTAGTTGGTTTTATGGGTTATATTTTTCAATTGCGACGTTATGAAAATGAACGCGATCGTATCATTTGGTGGAATCACTTACATCAGCAGCAATACGATGAGCAGGTTGCTTTAGGAAGATTAGCTATGGGGATGTTGGCAACAGCATATATTACTCCAGTCGCCCGAAATAAACTGGCCACAGCGCTTTTACAAGAGAAGAGTGAACTTCAACCGTATTTCTTTCCTCAATATCGGAGGGTGTTAACTACTGCACTAATCTCCCCTCAACTTACCGATGTGAATGAGGTCGGTTACCTGCTACGTATGGAAAAATTACTGACAGATATTATTCGACAGTTACAACCTGAATTAGAGAAATTCCTTGGGAATTTCCATATCCGTATTCTACATGATGGTACACTGAAGAATGAAACGATTAATACCGTTTGGCATCGGGTCTGTTCATTATCTTTTGATGATCAAAATCTGACTATCTGTACAGAAAGTGACGGAATAATGTGGATTGATAATTATCTGGATTGTCAGGAGGAGATATTAATTCTCTCTATTGAGATTAATTTGTTCCTTGAACCACGTGACCAACAGGCCGAATCTGTATCTGCTATATTGTTGGCTTCTCCAGCTTGGTTAACTCAACATCATGTAACACCGCAGTCATGGATACATCGTCCAGTAGTTATGGACGGTCCTGTGGAGTCAGTAACAACCGTGACGTTATGGGGAAATATAACGACAGAGGTGCCGTGGTTTTTTTGGCGTAGCCAGATACAGAGTGAAACACTGACACTGGCACTCCAGTCAATGGAACAATGTGGTTATATGTTATCGAAAAAAGGAGATTTCGTGTTGGATGACACATTTGGCAGGCTTAACTCGGTAGTAGGAAATGTCATTTTAATATGTGCTAATGAGCATGCTGTTAAATCAAATGTGGCACAATGGCTATTAATTAATAATAAAACCACTCATATGCTTATTGTTCATCCGGTATAACCTTGGTGAAGGAGGTTGATGTGAAAAATAAGAAACGTATGAGCACGTGGTTTATTATTTTGCTTATATTAATTACAGGAGGTTTTTTCATCTGGGTAGAGAATCCATTGATTCATATTCCGACCATGGAGGAAAAACAAAATGCGTCACTGATAGTTGCTGGAGTATGTATCATAATATTGCTTTTTGATGATGCAATTGTTCGTTTATGGCAAATGATTATATCAAAAAATTATTTTCATCGCTTAAACATGTTATCTGGTTTAGTCATTGGTGGGAATAAATCAAAGAAAGATATTAAAGATAGTCGCGCTGAAATTTTAAATCATGTACTCACATATCTTCTTCATAACTACGGTCGCCGCTGGCGCGCCAAAACGCGTATCCTGCTGGTGATGGGGGATGCCCCTCAGGTTGATCAACTGGTACCTGAACTCACCTCCCAGCGCTGGGTTGAAGGGGATGGCGTGGTGTTAATCTGGGGAGGCAAGCTCACTGCAACGCCAGATGTCTCGCTGTTTGATACGATACGCAAACTGCATCGGCGCCCGCTGGATGGGGTTGTATGGGTAACCCACACTTATCAGCAACATGATGCCTTGCTTCAATCAGCCCCTGTTGTGCCCTTAACTTCACAGCAAATGGATGAGGCCGCCCGCCATCTTCTGGCTGTTTTTACCACGCTTCGCTGGCGAGTGCCGTTATACCTCTGGTCGCTGCATGGCGCTCAATTTGTACCGGATAACGTAACCTTACACTCTGCGACGTGTATGCTCCCTTCAAAATGCACCACGGCTTTATGTCATTCGCAGTTGACCTCGTTGGCAATGCAGATGGCAGAGCAGGGCACGCAGCAGGTTACGCGAAATCTCCGCGATAACTTCTTACTGAAAATGGCTAATTTGCTGATGCCTAATGCAGAGGCCATCAGCGACTTGTTGTCCACTTTTTTCAGCCCGCATCGGCCCCTGCCGCTGGCGGCGGTAATCTTGAGCCAGTATGCGGAAAGTACCCCATCGCGCGTTGCGCATGCCTGGACGCGTGATGAGCGTTGGCGCGCGTTGCTTGATTCACTCCCTGCGTTACCTGCGGAGCTAAAGGCACAGCGCACAGGCCGTTCAGGAATTCGAGTGCTGGCAGTCGGTACAGCCGGTTTGATGCTGCTATGGGGCGCGGGAATGGCGGTTTCTTTCCTGGCTAATCGCAATATGATCACCGAAAGCCTGGACCAGGCGAGACTGGCTGGCGGTCCGGATAAACCGCTCGCCGAGCGTCTTACGGCGCTATCCGCTCTTCAGCAAACGCCGGGCATGCTTCGCTGGCGTCAGCAGAATGGCGTGCCGTGGTATTACCGCTTTGGCTTGAGCCAAAATGATGCTCTGCTGGATGCCCTATGGCCGCGTTATACGCGTATTGCTATTCCACTACTGCGTGATGAAGCCGCACAACATCTCACTCAGGAATTGACGGCGTTAACGAGACTGGCACCGGATAGCCCGCAGTTTGCAGCTCGGGCAAAGATCGCCTACAACCAGTTGAAAATGTATCTGATGCTCTCCCGGCCCGAACAGATGGAGGCGTCATTTTTTAGTCAGGCGCTGATGCAAGACTGGCCAGAGCGAACAGGTATTTCGCGCGCATCATGGCAAGGCGTTGGGCCGGGGCTCTGGCAATTCTGGGGAGAAAACCTTCAGGCGCATCCTGAATGGAAAATAGCGGCCGATAAAAATCTTATTAGCCAGGTGCGAACGCTGTTAATTCGTCAGATGGGGATCCGCAATGGCGAAGCCGCCCTGTATCAGAAAATCATTGAACAGGTGACTCCGCATTACACCGATCTTCGTCTGGAGGACATGACCGGCGATACTCGGGCAGACCAGGTATTTTATACCCGGAGTTCGGTTGCTGGCGTGTATACCCGCCAAGCCTGGGAAGAGGAGGTTTTGCCCGCCATAGAAAAAATCGTAAGCAACCGCCGGGAAGAGATGGATCAGGTGCTGGGGGATGAAACGCACTCTGCAAGCGACCCTCTCTCTCCACAGGCGTTAAAGGCGCGTCTTAGCGAGCGTTTCTTCATAGATTTTGCCGACAACTGGCTGGATTTTCTCAACAGTATTCGCTGGAAGCGCACCCAAACGCTGAGTGATGCCATCGATCAACTCACATTGATTGCAGATATCCGTCAGTCTCCTCTGGTTGCGTTAATGAATACGCTCGCCGTTCAGGGACGTACAGGGTTAACCGGGGAAGCGTTGTCGGACTCACTGGTGAAGTCGGCAAAGGATCTGTTTAACACCAAAGAGAATCAGACCATTGACCAGCATGCACGGGAAGAAGGTCCTATGGCGAGTACCTTCTCGCCAATCCTGGCATTGATGGATGAGCAATCGGCTGGGCAGGATATCAGCCTTCTGAGTCTGCAAACCTACCTGACCCGGGTAACGCAGGTCAGGCTGAAACTCCAGCAGATTACTAACGCTGCCGATCCGCAGGGAATGAGTCAGGCCCTGGCGCAGACGGTATTTCAGGGCAAAACCGTTGATCTCACTACCACGCGTGACTATGGAAATCTGGTGGCTGCCAGTCTGGGGCAAGCATGGAGTGGATTTGGTCAAACAATGTTTGTTCAGCCGCTGGAGCAGTCATGGCAGCAGGTGTTGCAGCCAACCGCGGCGGGTCTGAATGCGCAATGGAAGGCGCTGATTGTGAATGACTGGAACAGCGCATTCGGTGGACGTTATCCGTTCCGTGATGTCGGCAGCGAGGCTTCCCTGCCGCTGCTGGCGCAATATCTGCGAAGCGATAATGGCCGAATTCAGCATTTTCTCGAAAGTCATTTAAGCGGTGTGCTGCATAAACAGGGAAGTCACTGGGTTGCCGACACGGTGAATGCTCAGGGACTGGTATTTAATCCTGCGTTCCTCGAGGCGATGGACCAGCTCAGTCAAATTGCGGATGTCGCTTTTATTCGTGGAGAAGCCGGGATTCGTTTTGAACTGCGTCCTGGAACGGCACGGGATGTGATGCAGACAGACCTCGTGCTGGATGGCCAGAAACTCACCTACGTTAATCAGATGCCAACGTGGAAAAACGTTGTCTGGCCTGCCGATACGCAAGCGTCAGGAGCAACCCTAAGCTGGGTGAGCACGAATACGGGAACCCGAATCTACTCAGATAACCCCGGTACCTGGGGCTGGATAAGACTGCTTGAGAAAGCGGAGATAACTGATAATGCTGGCGTGAGCAGCGGTTTTAACCTGCGCTGGACTGCGCAAGATGGATTGCCGCTGAACTATACCCTGCGCACGGAAGCGGGTGAAGGTCCCCTTGCATTACTCAAACTCCGCGATTTTGAACTACCCGAAGCAATTTTTATTGTTAGCAGCAAGCTTTCCTCAGAGGAAGAAGAATGAGCGCTCTGAATCGTCTACTGGCCGCCAGTGCGGATTCGACAGATGAACAACAGCAACTGATGGAACAGGCACAAACGCAGACTGCGCTATGGCAAAACTGGTTATTGCCAATTTCAGCAGCCAACCCGGGTGGTGACGATCCTGGCTATGACGATGATTTTCAGCGCATGCGGGAAGAGGTGAATAAACTTTCTGGCGCACAAACGGATCTCATCATTGAGCTTGCGGAAAAACTCCTGATCAACACCTGTAAGGATGTCCGTGTTGTCACTTATTACACATGGGCGCGTTTGCATCAGGATGGTGAGGCCGGCCTGGCGGATGGTCTGATTTTGCTGGCTGGCCTGATGCAGCAATATGGCGATACTCTCCATCCCTTAAAAGCGAATAGTCATAAAGCCGCCCTCGAATGGTTAGCAGGCGGGCGGATGCTGGATAGTCTGGCGCGATTCCCGGAAGTTTCACGACCTGACGCGCAACGGATCGCCGGTGCGCTGATGTTGCTGGACCAGCAATTTAATCAGCGAGAGGAGAGCATTCGCCCAGGGCTTGGAGCGCTGTATAGCGCGCTGGAGAACCGTCTGGCCCAATCAGGCGGTGCTCAGGCATTGGTACCACAAAATATCAGCATCCAAACCGCTCGGTACAGCGCAGATACTCCCGTCCTCAAAAGTATTGCCTCGGGCCGGGAGTTACTGGAGCAGGCACGGGTGTTGGCCAAATACCTGGCCGATCAGCCAGATGGCTGGCTGGCGGCGCATCATTTGATGAAAAGCGTGCGGCTCGATACGGTCAGCCAGCTTCC
>Ga0074195_1001262_pt1 | contig 37027 bp, 35 predicted proteins | sample EPASupsiteHSE623_FD_64525 | JGI IMG/M metagenome (GOLD analysis project Ga0074195, IMG submission 64525) | Bioremediated contaminated groundwater from EPA Superfund site, New Mexico - Sample HSE6-23 | ecosystem: Environmental > Aquatic > Deep subsurface > Groundwater > Contaminated ... | reverse complement strand
TCCGCTCGAAGCATCACGGCAGGTAAAACGGTTGAAACCGTTCTATTCAGAGGCCCAGATTGCGCTTGGGATCTCAAAAGCAAAAGAGTTCCTCTATAAGCCCACCCGGAGGGATCTCGAAGACCTGAAAAAGGAGACGGGTATCTGGCAGAGGGCCACATTAAAAACACTGGAGCACTGATCGATGAAGAACGGGGCTGTCTGGCTCGTGGATCTCACCGATGCAAAAGGGCATGAACAGCGGGGGATGCGACCTGCAATTATTGTCGGGGGTGCGAACGGGCTCATCCTTGCCGTTCCGCTGACCAGCAGCATAAGCAGTGCCCGGTTCTCGCATACCCTCACCATTTCCCCGGACCCGCACAACGGCCTTGAAGTGGAAAGTGTTGTACTTGCATTCCAGATCGTTGCCCTGGACCGTGAACGATTCCGGCACCGGATCGGTGCTGTCAGTGAACAGCACCGGCTCGCGATCGTTGCACTCATCCGGGATCTGCTGAACCTTGATTGAACTCTTTTCCGACCCGGGCGATGAACAAACTACAGAGTGGAGATGTTCCCGGCATAGTGACCGGAGCCTCCAACATAACGGGAGAACTCCCTGAGCACGTACCGCAGTGCCTCGCTGCACCCGGTGCATGCGGATGTGCATTTCAGCACGTATTCTTCTTTGGGGATTTCGGCGATGGTAATCTGCCTTGTTGTGTTGCGTGAGGAAGCGGTTGACCGGCGGGAAGTGCCCGGGTGTGTCATTAATTATCTGCAGGGTGTATGAAAGAAGTATCAGAGTTGTGCGTGGGGGGGGTGGGGTGGCTGTTTGGGATGGACGCTGCCCCTGTAGGTGGCCCGAGAAAAAGAACAGAGATGAACAAAAAATCTAAAAATTAAAAAAAGAGTGCAAATAAAAAAATAATCCTAAAATGATTGCAATCATATGAAGAGCGATAAGAATGGTAAATGTGTCCGGCTGTTGATAGGCCATGACTCTGTCATTCGATTTCTCGTATTCATACCTAAAATAAAGAACTCTTGGCATAGGCAAATCAAGGATTTTTCGATATTTTTCATCCCGGCCGATTAAAAATTTTTAATAAATTTAAACTAGTTTTGGTTTGCCAAGCCCAATATGTAAACACATAGTAGACTATGAATAAAGCAAAGATTATTGCGACAATGAAAAAGGCAATAGACCAACTCAAATTCCCATTAATCGGATGAGATTGTCCGTTAATCGATGATGCAACCCAAATAATTGCAGCTATTGAAATTGTTGTAGTCCATTTAACAAAATCAATTCCACTCGTAAGAAGATTATTTGAATGTTCAACAAACTTCTTATGGGCTTCAGTAATTTCAAGCGAGTCGGGTAACTCATCCTCTTGTTTGTCCTCGTGACTAATGGAAACTTCGGCAACCATGATCTGTAGAATAACTATGAATCACTTCACGCACATGACCGTTTATATTTGAAAAATAACGAGAAATGAAAAAATTGAATGAAAGTCACTAAATCATTTTATTAGGTTTTTTTCGGATTATTTATTAGTCTATAGCCTATATTCAATTTTAATGGATTGCCCTGAAATCGTCGTTTTATGGATACTTTCATGGATTTTTTTTATTGTGATAATGTACTATGTTCTCAAATGGGCAAAAAACAATTTTTTTCAAAAACCTCAAAATCCGAATGTAAAGAAAATTAAAGATTTTTTCTCAAGTTTTTACACCCTTGGTTTTATCGTAATTTTAGAATTCAGTGGGTTATTTTACCCAACCCTCAACGCAATGAACCGGAACTCCTTTAAATACGAACACCTTTTTAATTTTAATACGACGTTAAATTTTATTTTCACTTCAAAAGAATCAACTCTTCTTTGTGGGGATAAAATTTGTTTAATAACACATAACCCAAGCCTATCAATAGAAAATTTTACAATTATTTTATCCTTACTTTCAGGATTCATAATTTTAACATACTTTTTAGGGCATATCGAGAATTCCCAAAATCTACTTTCTGATCAACAAGGTGAAGGGAAAAAATATTTTTGGTTCTTTTTTTTGATTACAGTTTTATCTTTTGTCCTTATGGTTTCAGAATTGACTTCAAGTATCCCTAATTTGATAAATCATAATGCGATTAATCTGGATGTGTATAGCCTTGGATTAAGTTTCCTCGCACTATTGAATCTTCTATTAATACTGAATTTCGCAATACGATACCACACAATTATACAAGATTTTGAGTTGTTGAAAACTCAAAATGATTTATTAGAGGAAATTGCATCTCAAAATGATGAAAAACCAATGATGGTTCATATTATCAATAAATTCGAAAACCAAATTTTAAGAGTAAATTTCTTTTCTGGATTTATTTTTGTTACAATAGTACTGACGGTTTTTTATGCGTATGCAATAAGGGATGTCAATATTTTTTCAATTATCTTCTTCGAATCTTCTTTGATTCTTTTGCACATTGCCATTACCAGAGTCTACCTTATGCCAAGTAAATTATTCAAGATAGAGCTGAATGATAAATCTTCAATTAAAAATGCATTTCTTATTTTAGAAACTGGTGATTATTACCTAATAATGTGCTCAAAAAATGATCGAAGGAAAATCATGAAACACGCAATAAACCAGATAATTGAGATGAAAAAAACCGAAACACGTGTTCCAACATTATAATTTTTACTTAGCCAACTAACACACACGCACAGCTACCTAATCCGCATTTCACAACAGTGTTGATATCACATATGAGAGGTTCAAAATTTACGAGATACCTATTACCCGTGTAATAAGTGCAGCATTAAAGATTCGAACCTTTTACGGAAATTGCGATGAACGCCGCCGCCCCCGAAGGGACGCCCCCGCGGCGGTTCCAACGACTAAGAAATAAAAACCTCCCTGCCCCGCCGTGCCTCGAAGAGGCCCTGAGGCGGGGAACCCTCCTTAGTATTTCACCATTTTAACCATTTTCATAATTGGAATTATAGATCCATTTGGATCAAATTCTGGCAATCCCATACACAAAAATTCCAGATCCGTTTCGCACGAAAAAAATTTTCAATCGATCTCCGGAAATTTTTTTTCAATCGACCCCTCACCCCCTGCTTGAAATTTTTTAATCAGACCTTGATTATATTTCCCGGACCCTCACGTCGGAGAACGAAAAATTTTGTCGCTTGTACATGCTTTTTGTCGGATAATTATCCGATAATCGCCTCATCAACTGACACCTCATGTACGCGATTGAAATTTTTCAGGCAGACTCTGATTAAAAAAAATTCCGGAAAAAGAAAATTGTGCTAAGAAAATTCGCACCAAAAATGCACAAAAAAGTGTTCCCGGTTCCTGCTCAGGAACTCTCCAGCATGCTCTTGACCAGCGAACTGGTGGCAGGATCGGAAAAGAACCGGAAGGCAATCTCCCCGGCCTCAGTAATCCGGTACGTCTTCTCTTTCCGGTTGCCCGGTACATTTTCTTCATCAATGAGCCCGGCATCGCGGAGAGTACCTATAAAACCGGAGAAGGTTTGATGCGACAATTCTGGAGCCGGCTTCCTACCCTTCTTATATTGGACAACCGGCTTGGGAGGATTACCGGGTTTCGGCTTCTTGGTCCGGGATGGGACATAGGTTGACCAGAGCTGCTTGTACACGTACTGCCGGGGCACCCAAAGCGTTGGAACCGTTGAGGCTGTCGGGACCGCTCCCTTGTTCGCCTCCTTTTTCATTTCCCGTTTATTGAGAAGAATGGCGAGGATCTTCTGGTGATTGGGATTGGCAAACAGGGAACTGATGGCCCGGTCCGGCAGTGGCACCCGGCGAGCGATCTTCTCATCAAAGGCAGCATAGACCTCCCCGCCAAGCCATGGCGCAAAGGCAAAGAGCGCGAGGCAGAGTTCTTTCGACCCGCCGGAGAGATCGAAGGTATACCGGGCATCCGGATACTCCCGCCGGATTTTCGCAAGCGCTGAACGGACAGAAACATAGGCCGGGGGATAGATCATTACCTGAACGAAAGGTATCGAGAGCGATGCGGAGATTTGCTGCACTGTCATGACGGCATTCCGGACCGTGAACCGGTGCTTGTACGTTACCGGGTCCGAAGATCCGTCATGAACGATGCTGTCGGTAAAAACTACCGTCCGGGAAATCCCCGGCAGTTCGCGGAACATGGCCGGATACGCAATCGCGATCTTCTCACCGGCGCTGATGATATGGACGTGCTCTGTCCGATCCATAGATCCATTCAGGTACGGCGGGTTAAATGGTTGTTTATTGGAGATACCGGCTTGTCACGAAGTTTTCCGCCCACATTGCGGGCAGAACTTTGCATCAGGTGCAAGAGGAGAGCTGCAATTTCCGCATACCCGGGTGATTTTTGCCCCGCAGGTTGTGCAGAACTTCGCGCCGGGTTTTGCCGTAGTCTTGCAGAGCAGGCACATGTACCGGGGGGGTTGTGGCGGGGGTTCTTTTATGGTCTCTTGTACCGTCTCTTTTTCCGGTTCAACCGGGCGCTCCTGGACCGATTTTATCGTCGATGAGGTGATGACGCTGTCCCTGATACTGATCCCCTTATCCGGCCCGTCGCCCCCCTCCGTTTTTATCGTGGATTTCGTGACAACGGAATCTTTTACCGTTGTGCTTCCGCCACCTGCCGATTCAATTGTAGAACCGGTGACAACGGCATCCTTGACAATATTTCCCGTGCCGAGATTGATGGCTGCATCATTGCCGGCATTGATGATGATGGTCTGGGGTGCCCTGTCTGCCTCTTTGGTAGTAAGCGGAAGGCTGGAAAACCATTCAAGATCGACACCGGCACTGGAAATGGCATCGCCGATCTTTTTTGTGTTCTCGTCCCATTGTTTCTTCAAGTAACTGCGTATGGTATCCCGGATTGCTGCGTCGCCAAGGATCTCATCCATATGCTGTTTCATGGACACGGAATATTCCTTGAGCAGCGTTAAGGTCTTTTCATCCTTGGACCGGATCTTCTTTGCAATCTCGCCTTTTGTAAGGATCCTGAAATAACTGTATTTCTCGATGGTCTCGTAGGCCTCGATCTCCCGTGCACTGAAATACCCGGCACCTTCGAACTGTTCGTTGTTCTGCCGGAATGCCAGCGCAAGGAGCAGGAGAGATGCATCAAACCGCGATAAAAAAACGGCGTTTAAGTCTTTGAGAAAGGTCCCGCACTCCCCTTTCCGGTATCGTTCGGCATTTGCTTTTATCTCATCCCAGAGTTTCTGCCGCTTCTCATACGTTTCGTTACGGATCGGCAACCCCGTGTCGAGGACGCTCCTGGATGGTTTGAGGAGATTGTCAATACACTCGCGATTGCCTTCTTTGAACATAGCGGTACCGTCCGGTTCTTTGTCTCCTGATCTGCGATGGAGGGGAGAACTCTGCCGATGAAAATACTATGGGGGTTCATAAATATAGGTTCTTTGGCACGGTGTACGGTCCCTTGGGAGATACCCCCTCTTGTGAAGTGATCGTTCCTGTTTGGATAATTCCCATGCAGTGATAACGGGGAAGCAATCAGGGTCCCGGTGTTGCCCTGATCACGATAAGGGTGGTATTATCCCGGTTTACCTGCCGTGAACGTTCGATGAGGGTTGTGCAAATCCGGTCTACATCTCTCTCTTTCATGGCAAGGGTGATCTCCTCATCGGAGAGTGCATCGGTGAGCCCGTCTGTGCAGAGTAGCAGGGTGTTTCTCTCAAGGCGGAACTCCACGCTATCCGGGCGTACCGGTATTTCACTGACAACCCGGGTAACCACATTCTTATCGGGATGCAGCCGTGCCTCTTCCTGGGTTATCAGCCCTTTCCTGAACATTTCCTGGACCAGCGAATGATCTTTGGTTATCTGGACAAGCGTGTTCTCTCCCCGGTACGCCCGGCTGTCTCCTGCATAGGCAATCACCCCATCAGATGCATCGTTGATGAGAGCAGCAACGAGTGTTGTTGCCATTCCTGCGTGGTCCGGGTTCCGTGAGCAGTCGTCACCGATGGCCCGGGCAGCTGCTGTAAATCCCTTCGTTAAGATCTCCTTCATCTGCGCAGGGGTGCAGGTCATATCGATCGGCGCAAGCGTCCGGACCGTGTCCATCAGGGCTGTGACCGCAATACGGCTTGCAACTTCGCCGGCAGGCAACCCTCCAAGACCGTCTGCTACGGCAAAAGCAGCAAGGTGATCGCCGTTCTGCTGCATATCGAACGCATCCTCATTTCTCGGTCTCCCGCAGATGTGGGTCCTGCCGCACCAGGTCAGGTTCATGGCGATTCTCCGAAAATAACCGGTCTCATCTCTGTGTTCCGGGGAAGATCCCCCCTCGTGGGGAGGATTTTTGGCTCTGCGCTTATCACAGGGTGGTCAGCCCCACTCCGATCTTGTGGGCGATGAGTTCGGCTGCCTCAACAATTTCTTCGGGCACTTCCTCCATATCGTTATCCAGGCGGATACGGATCTGCGCAGACAGTTCTTTTACCCGCTCTTTGACCTCGCCTTCGGAATAATTGACAAGATCGGTTGCGTATTTGTAGGCTTCACGCAAATCTCCGCTTTTTAAGTTGGCAAGGAGCAGCTTGCTGCAGTACTCCGCAGACTGCCGGAGATTTTTTGCCCCGATACTCATACGGAGAGACTCCTGGTAATCGATCTTGAGGAATTCTGCCAGGTCCTTTTGCAGCGCGATCACCGACGGGTAGCGTTTGGCAGGATCTTTTTCAATGCACCGGAGGATGATCCCCTCGATCAGTTTTGCATCCGGGTTGAGATCCCCCGGGGGCTGTGGGATTTTTGTGGGGATGCTGGAGATGATATCGATCATGCTGTCGCCGGTGAAGGGTAATGTCCCGGTCACCAGTTCGTATAAGATGACCCCGATCTGCCAGATATCTGTCCGCTGGTCCTTGGTCTTATTCGTCACCTGCTCCGGAGACGCGTAAAACGGGGTGAACGATGCAGTGGTCACTGAAGAGACATCGGTGACGATCTTGGAGAGTCCCCAGTCCGAGATCTTGGGAATCCCGTTTTTTATCAGGATGTTCTGGGGCTTGAGATCGCGGTGGATGATATGGAGGGAGTGGGCGTATTTGAGGCCTTCACAAACGTTGAAGATGATCCATGCCGCTTGTGCTATCCCCATGGGTTTTTTGAGTTTGTCAAGGGCACTGTCGCAGAGTTCCTCCTCAAAATAGGGAAACGGCATGATATTGTAATCATAGATTTTTACGATATTCGGATGGCTGAGTTTTGTCCAGTTCTGCATCTCGGCGATGAACGATTTGCCGGTTGATTCATCGAGATCGATAGGCACTTTTACCGCTACATACTGACCGTCTTTTCGTTTTGCCTTAAAGACCCGGGCAAACCCCCCTTTCCCGATAAATTCCGATTCCCTGTATTTCTCCGTCATTTCCGGAGGCAGCGTTCGCATGGTGACGGGGCCCGAAGTCATAGGGGGCTGCGAGGTCCTGGGTGTAGCCGGGGGTGTTGACGATGGCTGCATATCCTCTTCCGGTTTGAAGAGGTGGGGCGTACTGGACTGGGGCTGGACATCGATCCAGAAGTCACTGGTCCTGGTGTAATCCCGGTTGTTGCCGTCCTTGTAATGCAGGGTGACTTCGATAGGGATGTTGCCCTGCGTCTTTGGCATGATACCGATCTCAACGGTCTGGGTACTTCCCGCCTCAACGGTGATTGGTTTGATCCGCCGGGTCTCAAAATCACTTGAGAAGCCGAGGGTGACGAAAAACGCGTGCGCTTTTCCGGTATTGGTGATCTGGATCTCCATCTTATGCCAGGTTGCGAGGTTCAGGGACAGGCGGCTGAGGGAGATGGTGAGATCCGGCGTAGCGGTCTGCAGGAATTTCTCCATGGAGGTGACCGTTTTTTTCAGGGATGCCTGATTGTACGTATTCAGATCCGGGTTTGGCGGGTCCGGTAGTGTTCCGAACCGCCCGACCATTGCCAGGAGTTCCTGCGCTTTTTCCATCAGGGCTGCATCTATCCCCGCAGCCGGGCTTTCCAGTCCCATCACTCTCCCGCACCCGTTGCAGAATTTCGCATCTTTACTGATCACCGCACCACAGGACGGGCATTTGCGGGATTCAAGAAGCGGTGCGCCGCAGTTCCTGCAGAACTCAGGGTTTCCCGTGATCGGGATATTGCATTTCGGGCACTTCTTCGAGGGGACAAGGGATTTCCCGCAATTCCTGCAGAACTCCGGATTCCCGATAATGGGTGCGTTGCAGTGGGGGCAGGTGCGCCCCGGCATCCGGGCACCGCAGTTCACACAAAACTGCATGGTTGACAGTACATCTGCTCCGCAGGAAGGGCACTTATGATATTTTACAGTATTTGCGTAGCCAGAGTCCATGGCAGTTCCCGGAACGGTTGTTTTCATTCATAATCTTGATCGGGAGTTAATAATGCTAACGAATGGGGTGTGTAACCGAAATGCCTGACGGGTTCATCCGGAAGGCTGAGATTATCATGCACAACGTTGCCCCGGGGTTCGGGAACAGGGCGGAAGGAAGAGGATAAATCCTGGAGTTGACGGAATGCGTCAAACGGACTTTTGAAACAGGGGTTTGTTTTTAAATTCCCGTAGTAATGGTCATCTCAATGCCGATCCTGCATCCAAAAGGTACCATTAGGGATCATTTTAACCTGACAAACGGGGGTATTTTGTTATAAATCGCTCAATAATTGCGTATTTCCAAATCCCTGATCCAGAATTCCCGATTTTTGAGAATATATTCAGATCTGGTATAGCCCCTGAAACTGTAAAGAGCCCATTTCAGGCGTATTTTGGCAAAATGAGCCAGTTTTAAAAGAGGGAAGTCTCATGCCCCTCCATGAGTGGGGAGAGGTGAGGCCCCCCGGCATCCATACCCTTATTATCCCGGGATATAAGTGAAGATCAGATACAACAAGGGACCTGTTTATGGATACGCTGAACCTGGTATCCGAAGATATGTACCGGACACTGTTTGATTCCCTTCCCGCGATGGTATTCATCACCGATACCACCGGCATACTCGTGTGGCACAACCACTTCTTTTCCGATTTCTTCGCTCTTTCCGATGCTTCTGCAACCGGGAAAAAGATATCCGCACTCTTCCACGATAACGACGGGAGTACCATTGACTGCGCGGAAGTTGCCGCATCCGGGATGATGAGAAAAGGGGTGATGAAATCTCTCCACCTGCCCTCATCGGAAGAAAAAACCCTGAAACTGGATTATTTTCCCCGGAGGGATGCTGCGGGTGAGATACGAGGGGTCATCGGGTTTGGCCTTGACATAACCGAACAGGTGCAGATGGACCAGATCAAAGGGCACGTGTACCAGCAGATAGAAAAGAACATAGAACAGTTTGCGATTCTTGGCGATCACCTGCGAAATCCCTTAACGGTGATCATCGGTCTCTGTGACGGGATGGCGGATCAGGCACGTGCCGAGAAGATCGTCACCCAGGCAAAACAGATCGATTCGATCATCGACCGTATCGATAATGGCTGGATCGAGTCAGAGAAGATCCGGGATTTCCTAAAAAAATATTATGACGTGGGCGTTCGCGGTACGCACGAGCTGGTTGCCCGGGCGATCCATGAAGAGTACCGTGCCCAGCAGGTAAAAGCAGGAAGCGACGAGGCCAGCAATCCCTCGATGCGGCCATGGCACGAACTCCTCCCTCATTTAAAGGAGACCAATATCCAGCAGGCGGAGGATATTGCCCGGAAATTATCGGCAGTCAACTGCGCAATCAGTATCGCCATTGGTGAGGGCAGCCCCTCATTTGCGTTCACCGGTGCGGAAGTCGAACTGCTTGCAGTGCCTGAACACGAGCGGTGGATGAAGGAGAAGCTGCGGAGGGGATGGCGTTACGGCCCGGTCCGGTCGGATTACGACCGGGTGCATGACTGCCTTGTGCCGTGGGAAAAACTGCCGGAGACCCAGAGAGAAAAAGATCGCAACGCGATCAGGGTTTTGCCGTTAATTCTTGCAAAGGTCCACTTAAAGATCGTCCGGTTGCCGGAAAAACAGGTTTTTTCCTGAACTACGGCGATAATTAAGAAACGTAAAACAAGTAAAATAAAAAGCGCACACTATTCAGGGCCCTCTATTCAAATGATGCACATACCCGGGAATCTTTTTTTTGAGAACTTTTATTGAGAGGAAAACTGTACTACCTGTAGTAACGGGTTCTTTTCCTTACGAATTGTTTCAGGATATCCAAAGACAGGGAACTACCCGGTTAAATCCTCCCTTCCAGGAGCAATAATCATTCATAAATTTTTTTAAACCCCCCTCTCTTTGCTTTTCCGGTTCCTGATAAATTCCCCGGCTTTGAACAAATTATTTAAAGTCAGGTCTATAATATCGAGTTGAGGATACACAATGGGAGTTCTTGACTTTATTCGAGGAAATTCTGTCGACCGGCTGAAAACCCGTGAGCTGAAGGAAGAGGAGATGCGGCTCCAGAACCACATCGAGCTTGCCCGGAAGGATATCCAGAAGATCGAGAAACAGAAGAAGGATCTCTTCAAGCAGGGTGTTGGCGCTGACCTGATAAAGAAGAAGATGCTCGCCCAGCAGCTCAAGCACCTCGACATGCAGGCCCAGCTGAAGATCAAGGCGTTCATGACCATGCACAAGCAGTTCATGTTTGTCTCCAACCTTGTGATTGTCAAGCAGTACGAGAAAGAACTCAAACAGAGCCCGATCTGGTCAAAGATCACCAATATCGAACCCTCAAAGTTCGAGAATGCGCTGATCAACGTGAACCTGAAGGGCAAGAGCTTTGAAGAGGTTCTCAACAATCTCAACAATGTCTTTGAGATGTCGCTGTCCGATTCCACTCTCGAACAGTCCACGGACGATACCGAGAAACAGCTCCTCGATGCCTGGAGCGGTGTCGAGACGGGGGCAATCGATGTTGAGGATGCCCAGAAACTGATGTCCATGGAAAAACAATTAGAGAGCAAGGACACTGAGGGGAGTTAACCGTGGGATTTTTATCCTCTCTTTTCGGGGGAGGAAATCCCATCGATACGTTCAGTCTTGACGAGCTTAAGGTCACCGAGATCCAGCTGAACAAAAAAGTCGAAGAGATCCACGCAGAAGTCCGCCGCATAGACCAGCAGGTCCAGCACACCTACGACCAGGCAAAAGCATCCACCTCGAAATCCGAAGAGGTCAGCTATGCCCGGCAGATCAAGACCCTCCTCCAGAAAAAGGAGATGAAACTCTCATCATTAGGACAGATCGATAAAGATCTGCGGGCCGTATCAAACCTTCTCATACTCCAGGAACGCGAAAAGGATCTCCCGGCAGATGTGGTGAGGAAGCTCAAAAAGCTCGATCCGGAAAAGATGGAGAAATACCTGATCGGCAAAAAGCTTGACACAATGAATGATGACGCACAGCTCAATGCGATCATCGATATGACATCCAGCACCATGGAAGTCGGCGTGGAAGAAGAAGACGATATCTCTGATATCCTCGATACCATACGGTCGGGTAAAGAGGGCACGGAAACCGTATCTTCTGAACCGGCGAAAGTCAAGAAACCCGAACTCGAATAATTTTTTTTGTCCTGTGTGGCCAGTCTGCCAGGAATTGAAGCGATATCGTAATAATCAAGTTCCGTATATTCTGATAGTAGGTACGATGAGCATGGGGAGGAGGTGTCAATGAATATCGATTTATCGGGAGTTCTGTATTCTCAACTGAAGGAAGCCGAGAGAAAGTACAATGACGCAAAAGCAAAAAACGATCTTGAAAATGTAAAAAAGTTCGCCCAGATCTGCGCCAACACGGAAAAACAGCTGGCGGAAAAGGTGCCGGACCAGAGAAAGGCCCATCTTGACAAGGCCAAACGGTGGGAAGAGATCGTCAGGACGGCCGGGACCGCGCCGAGAAAGACGGTGGTTGAACGCGGAGAGAAGAGCGGGGAGGCAGAGGACGACTTCAGCAGTTTCGGGGAGAGCCTGATCCAGACCTCAACAGTCACATGGAAGGACATTGGCGGTCTGGCAGAGACAAAAAACCTCATCATGGAGACGGTGGTGATCGCAGGGCTGAGCAAACCTGAGTCCATCAAGCCCGATAAAGGCATCCTCCTCTTTGGCCCGCCCGGCACGGGAAAGACCCTGCTTGCCGCTGCTGCCGCAGGGAGCCTCAAGGCCACGTTCTTCAATGTGAAGACGAGCAGTGTCATGTCGAAATATTTCGGCGAGTCCACAAAACTCATCACCGCCCTCTACGAGTCTGCCCGCAAGCACGCCCCGTCCATTGTTTTCATAGACGAACTTGACTCCATCACCATGTCCCGCGACGGCGACCAGGGCGAGGCATCACGGAAAGTGCTGGCGACCCTCCTCGCAGAGCTGGACGGGTTCCAGGATAAAAAGAGTGACAAGCTCATCCTCACGCTCTCTGCAACGAACACCCCGTGGAGCCTGGATGACGCAGTCCTTTCCCGGTTCCCGAAAAGGATCTATATCCCGCTTCCCGACAAAAAAGCCTGCCAGGATATCATAAGGATCCAGACCAAAGGGCTTGATATTTCAAGCGTGGATATGGAAAGGATCGGGGATCTCTGCGTTGCCAATCATTATTCCGGCCGGGATCTCCAGAACATCTGCAGGGATGCGATGAAGAGCATGACCCGGAGGGTGAACAAAGATATTTTCGATAATATCCAGAATATGGCTGAGTTACCCTTCGAGGAGTTACAGAAAAAGACCTTAAAAGCCGGCCCGCTCTCCATGGAAGATTTTACCGAGTCCATTGCGCGGATAAAATCCCCCCTGACACCAAACGATCTCAAACGACATGAAGACTGGAGCAGGCAGTTCGGGGCAACATAAGGTTCACCTTTTTTTGAACTTCTCCGGGTGACTTTGATCTGCCATGAAAATTGACTCTCCTGCTGATTTCCTCCAGAAGATCCAGAGGAATACAAAGGCGTTCGAAGCAGCGGTGACCCAGGGAGATACCCATACTGCCCGGCGTCTCGCTGAGGAATGTGCAACCCTCTATCACCAGCTTGCCCGGAGGGTCCCGCTCCGCGAACAGTTTTACCGTGAACAGGCCAAAGAGTGGAAGACAAAGGCGGAGGATATTGCCGTCACCCCCCCTTCAGGTGTACAAAAAACCGGCACAGATTTTATCGGTGACGAGGTTGCGACCGCATCGGTTTCTGGGGCGGAGACCCGGACCGTTCCTGCAAAATCCCGCCACCAGGTATTCATCAGCTATTCAAAACCCGAGCAGCAGATAGCCCATGACCTCTGTTCCTATCTCGAGGCAGATGGTATCTTCTGCTGGATTGCCCCCCGGGATGTGCTTCCCGGTTCGGATTTTCCCGGTTCGATCATCGATGCGATTGATGAGAGCAGGGTTGTGGTGCTGGTGTTCTCCAGAAGCTCGAATAGTTCGCCCCATGTCATCCGCGAACTGACGCGGGCAGTGAACAGGAACCTCATGATCCTCCCGTTCCGTGTTGAAGACATCCTGCCTACAAAGAACATGGACTACCTCATCAACATACCTCACTGGTTCGATGCATTCCCTCCGCCTGCGCAGCAGTATTTTGGAACGCTGAAAGAGACAATAAAAACCCATCTTGCCAGTCCCGGGCCCGCGGATCCCCGGCCGGACAATCCCGGGGGTTGAGCGTTCATGGACACTCCTGATATCTACGTGGTAATCCAGGCACTGCTCGCCATTATCGGTTCGGGCATCGGGGTTTTTATTGCATTTCCCGCGATACGGGATGCAGTTGGAGCGGCAAATTCCGATTTCATCCGCATCGCAGTCGGTGCGTTTGCCGGTTCAAGTTCAGCCGGAATTATTTACCTGTACGTCCGGGAAAAAATTCACACCATGCCGCTTCTCTTCAAACAGGGGCATGTCATTGTCTGTGGCCTGAATTCCCGGTCGTTCCTCGTCATCAATGACCTTGTTAAAAGAAAGATAAAACCGGTTATCATCGAAAGTGATGCAAAGAATACGTACCTCGAATCCTGCAAAATGCTGGGGCTCATCGTTCTTACCGGGCTTCCCTCCGATGTGAATATGCTCAAAAAGGCAGGCGTGAAAAAAGCCGCGTATGTGCTCTCCTTGAACGATGTGGATGAGGATAATGCTGAAGTCGCCCTGAACGTGATGCGGATGGTGCCGGAAAAAAGGCGTCATGTGCTCTCCTGTATCATACAGGTAATAAACCCGCAGTTATACGGGATTATCAGGAAACACGCATTTTCCGCACGGAAAGACTCACGTGTCCGGATCGAGTTTTTCAACCAGTATGCACTCGGGGCGAGGACACTTCTCGATACGTATCCCGCCATCCCATCTAAAGAGACGGGGACGGTTCCCCCGCCCGTTGTAATCCTTGGGGCTGGTCGCCTCGGTGAAAGTATCTTAATCCGTATTGCACGGACCTGGTACCTGTCGCACAAAGATGAGACGGCCCGGTTAACCATCGCCCTCATCGATGTAAACGCCGCGTCGATCCGGGAAGGGCTGCTCATCCAGTACCCGAAACTGTCCATGGCCTGCGATCTGGCAGCCATTCCCCTGGATGTCGGATCTGCCGCGTTCAAAAACGGGGAGTTCCTGAAAAATTCTCCCCTTGGCCGGGGTTTTACTGCCTATATCTGTCTTGACGATGATTCCCTGGGGCTCTACGCAGCCCTGACGCTCCATCATCTCACGGCCGGGAAAAATGGCCGGTTCATCGTCAGGATGGATCATAATACCAGCGTGGCCCGGCTCATTGCCGATGAACAGGTCGGGCTTAGGAGCATACAGGACATCCACCCGGTCAACATGTTTGAGCTCACTGCCAACAGCCAGCTCATTCTTGCAGGAGAAGAAGAGATCCTTGCACGGTCAATCCATGACAATTATTGTACAAAGGAGATGCTCAAAGGACAAACCCGGGAGACAAACCGGCTGCTGGTCACGTGGGATGAACTCGGCACCCTTACGGAAAAGAAAGACGGTATCGGCGGGGAAAAATACCGGACATCCAACCGGAGACAGGCAAACTTCATCTGGACCAAATTATCGCTGGTGGGGTGCGAGATCGGACCCGTTACCGACTGGGACGCGCCCATCGAGTTCCGGTTCACTCCCGATGAGATCGAACATCTCTCCTCTCTTGAGCATGAACGCTGGATGAACGAGAAGCGGGAGGACGGGTGGCATTACGGCGTGCAACGGGATGATGTTCAGAAGTTCCACCCCTCGCTCGTGCCGTACGGGGAACTGTCCGAACCTGAGAAGGAGAAAGATCGCGACACCATCCGCCAGATCCCGGAGATATTGTCCCGAATAGATTTCCAGGTGTACCGCCAGCAGAAAATATCCTGATCGTTATTTTTTTACCTTTATTTTTATATTCCCTGAAGTCTCAACACAGATCATCCTATGTTTGACAAATACGATCTGGACCTGGCACTTGATAAAAATGCATATGATGCGGTGATTGTTGGTCTCCGCGAACGTCTCGGGGTGCTCCAGCGGGAGTTCCGGGACCGGAAAATTCCGGTGATTATGATCTTTGAAGGCTGGAGATTCTCCGGGATATCCACGACCATCAACCGGCTCACCTATGCCCTTGATCCCCGGGGCTACCGGGTCCGCTCTACACAGCAGCCCAACGAGGTTGAGCAGGCTCACCCGATGCTCTGGAGATTCTGGGTAAATACCCCTTCACAGGGACAGATCGCTATCTTTGACCGGAGCTGGTACACCGATACCCTGCTTGCCGGCTCGTACGGGAACAAAAAATCCCCGTTCTCTTCCCAGTCACTCTCAGATATCATCGCCATGGAAGAAGAACTCGTTACTGATGGTGCAGTCATCATCAAGTTTTTTTTACATGTCAGTAAGAAAGAGCAGAAGAAGCGGCTGAAAAAATTTCAGGACCAGCACAAGGACTTTTCCGAAGATAACAGCAGGGCACCAAAAAAACTGCGGGATTACGACTTCATGCTGCCGAATCTGGAGAGATTGATCTCCGAAACAAGCACCCCCAAGTCCCCATGGACCGTAGTGGAAGGCAATGACCGGCGTTATGCACTAGTAAAAGTCCATGAAACGATCATCAGCCGCATGGAAGATGCCCTCAGGTCAAGATCCGCCGGGGAAGTAAAACCAAAACAGAAAAAAACACGGGCCGCGGAAAAAGACCGGGAGGTGCAGTCCGCTCTCCTGCAGGCATTGGATCTCACGCAATCACTGTCTGAAGATGAATATGCTCACCGTCTCTCTGAATGTGAAGACCGGCTGCATAAACTCCAGTATATCATCCATGAAAAGAAGATCCCGGTCACCATCCTGTTTGAGGGATGTGATGCAGCAGGCAAGGGCGGGGCGATTATCCGGCTGGACCGGGCGCTGAACCCCCGGTGCAGCGTGGTTGAACCCATTGCCGCACCAACCCCCGATGAAAAGAGCCATCACTATCTCTGGCGCTTTATCCGCAGCCTTCCCAAGGCAGGGGATATCACCATCTTTGACCGCACGTGGTACGGCAGGGTGCTTGTCGAACGCGTTGAAGGGTTCTGCACGGAACAGGAATGGCAGCGTGCCTACCAGGAGATCAATACCCTTGAGGATTACCTCATGAGATCCGGCGGGGTCCTCATCAAGTTCTGGCTCCAGATCGACCAGGACACCCAGATCCAGCGGTTCAGGGAACGTGAAGCTGATCCCCTGAAAAAATACAAGATCACGGATGAAGACTGGAGAAACCGGGAAAAGTGGGATATCTACAGCACGGCAACGGAAGAGATGATCGAAAAGACCAGTACACCGGCGGTTCCGTGGACCCTTGTCGAATCCAATGACAAGTACTTTGCCCGGATAAAAATCATGGAGACGATCGTTGCGGTGCTGGAGGATGCGGTATCCCGCACCGGCAGGAAGAAAGCGAAATGATCAGGACCGGGTTGATCCAGATACCGGTATCCTTCTTTTCTTAAAATATGAATAACAAAATTAAATAGCTGAAACCACAGACTTCAAATCCGGGACGCGATGAACAAGACTCTCTTTTTATCCGGTTTTGTCCTGTTCCTGGTGCTCATCTGTCCTTGTGCAACCGCGTTTGATGTCCTTGCGGTGCAGTATTACAACGAGGGTGTGAATTTTTCCAGACTAGGTCAGTATTCAGAAGCCGTCAATTCGTTTGATAAGGCAATTATCCTCGATCCAAATGATACCTATTCGTGGTACAACCGGGGAAATGCGCTGAGTGCTCTTTATCTGTATCCAGAAGCCGTTGCTTCCTATGACAAGGCGCTTGCCCTCAAGCCCTCTTATGTTGAGGCGTGGCAGAACCGCGGAGTCGCGCTGAGTAATTCCGCTCTGTATGAGGAAGCAATTGACTCGTATGACAATGCAACCGCTATCGACCCATACGACGCCGAAACGTGGTACAACCGCGGAATAGCTCTTGGAAAGCTCGGTAAGTTTCCAAAAGCGATTGACTCGTATGACCAGGCGCTTGCCCTCAACCCGGATTACGCCGATGCGTGGCGGAACCGCGGAGCCACTCTTATGAATCACGCAATGTTTTCTGAAGCTGTGGACTCGTATGAAAAGTCCATAGTTTCTTATTGCAAAGAAAGTGTTCCCGACCCCAAAAACTCCAGTGTTTGTCAGAACCCGGGAACTGCACTTATCCACCAAATCCTGTCTTCCCCGATCTTGTGTGTGCTGATAGGGGCAATCATTCTGGTGGTGGGAGTTGCCGTGTGGAAGCGGCGTCGCCCTGCCTGAATTTTTTTAGAAAGGCTGGTTAGTATTGCAGCGATCTGCTAATGGGTATGCCCGGAAGGGGAAGAGGGCCTGCTATCTTCAGGATTCGGATTACGAAAACCCTTCGAATGTTCCGGCATATTCAAATATCTCAATCGTTCACCTTCTCCTTAATGGAGACCGGTAAATCCGTTTCACTTCTCAAGGATCGTGTTTTGCGTTTTATGCAGGGCAGAAAACAGCGGATTGTGCTGGGTCTTTCAGGGTACATTATCTGCGCGGCGGCAATTGCCGGGATCATGTATGCACTCTCGTTGGGAAACAGTGCCTGGATCTCTCATGACGCCGGCCGGTTTCACGAGATGGCCCGGATGATTGTTGAAGGGATGAGGCCGTATGTGGATTATATCGATCCCAAACCCCCCCTGCTCTTTTTTTCCGTCAGTGTTATGGATCTGGCAGCCCCGGCAGGAACGATAGATACCGCCGTAATGACCGTGCTGAATCTCCTCTGCGCCTGCCTGATCTGGAAACTCGGTGAGGAGGATTACGGGTTCCTGGCGGGATATACCGCCGGGTTCCTCTTTCTGGTCGCATCCGTTTTCACCGAGGGATACTTCCTGTTCAGCGAGCAGTTTGCGATCCTCTTCCTCCTCCTTTCGCTGGTGGCAGCCCGTCGTCATGCCTGGGTGTGGGCGGGAGTCTGTGTCGGACTTGCCATCGGGTATAAACAATACGCCCTTGTCGCCATCCTGCCGCTTCTCTACTTCATGTGGGCTTCCGGTGACAAACGGTATTATCGTTTCCTGATCCCGGTTGCGGTCGTGATAATCGTGATGTTTGCCGCACTTTTCGCTGCCTATGGGTCTGAGACCGGATGGAGCGGGATTTACTATACCTTCGGGGTCATGCCGGAATATATTTCGGGAAAGGTCACCCCATTTCCCACCTATGCGCCGGATTCCCCGCTTTCCTTTGCGGCAAATGCTATGGCAAGTGTTGCCGTCGTCCTGCCAACGCTGGTCTTCGCCATCGCCAGCCTGATCCGGCGCGGTTTGCGGACCCCGTTTGAAATTGTCCTCGGGCTCTTCTTAGTCCTGCTCTTAGGGACGCTTCTGATCCGGCAGTATCTCCACTACTGGATTCTTCTTCTGCCCTTTTTAGTCCTGTTTGCCTGCAGGGAATTTGCTGATGATAAAAACGGGAACCCGGGTGAGGTTTCAAAGATCTGATTCCTGCAGGCTGGCACGTTACCGCAAAGAGGCTCTGTTGAAATCCTTTTTTCGTTTATTCTTCGCATCTGCTCGGAGGGTGACCCCCTCTCTCCCCCAAAGGGGAGTATCCCCTTGCCCCCCGGAGTCATCAACCTTATGGGTTTTATCGCAATATAGGGGGATGCCCGAGCGGCGGGGGCGGAAGCACGATGGGCAAAGAGCCCCCAAGAGTATTCATGACCGTCGAGCCACAGGAACCCATGGATATGAGTGGATATGAGATATCCATAGCAGCGAATGCTTGTCTGTCATTAGGGTTCCCCATGAAAATTATCCTCTTCATGAATTATAATGGGGGTTGAGACCCCCATACCCCCAGATACGATAAACTCCGCCGACCTCAAAGGGCGCCCCGCGGCGGTTCAATGACAAAAATACTAAAACTACATTGCCCCGCCGTGCCTAAAGAGAGGCCCTGAGGCGGGGGAGAATCATAAAAACGATTTTCATGCTTCGGGTGTGAACTCCCGTTCATGTGCGTTTCAACAAAGCCCGCAAAAGGTGTTTTTCCGATACCCGATGGCGTATGGCACAGGTAAACGACTTCGCAGCAAATTATCCAAAGATATAAGAATAGGTGTGCAAATGTCACATCTAACGGAGTGTTTGATACATGCAGGGTACATGGTTCATGAAGAATCCGGTGAAAACGGTTCTGTGCATTCTCCTGTTTCTCGTGATCGTCCAGGGAGTTCAGGCAGCAGAAACGTATCAGTATGTCGCGAAATGGGGATCCATGGGAACCGGTGATGGGCAGTTTTTAAGTCCCGAAGCAGTAACAATCGATCGCAGCGGCAACATATATGTCACCGATCCACAGAACAACCGTGTTTCGAAGTTTACTCCTGAAGGACAGTATATTCTTGGCTGGGGTTCGAAAGGGCTCCTGGCTGGACAATTCAACGAGTCAAATGGTATTGCCGTGGATGCAAACGGTAATGTGTATGTCACGGACCGCTACAACCACCGGGTCCAGAAATTCTCCTCAACGGGCACATACCTGACGGCATGGGGATCGTATGGTACAGGAAATGGTCAGTTCAATGATCCATTCGCTGTAGCTGTGGATTCCCAGGGCAATGTGTATGTGACCGATCACTACAATCACCGGGTCCAGAAATTTTCTCCGACCGGGCAGTTCATCACTGCATGGGGCAGCTTTGGTACCGGCGATGGTCAGTTCAGTATTCCTCTCGGTATCGCCGTGGATACGTCTGACAATGTGTATGTTGTGGACTACAATACCTACCGTGTCCAGAAATTCACGTCAACCGGCCAGTTCATTACCCGATGGGAAGGACCCGCATATGGAGGACAGGGACTGAAGGGATTCATCGGTATCGCCGTGGATGCAACCGGCAATGTGTATATATCAGAGATCTGGGATTCGCATGTGTACAAGTATTCTCCCGCAGGAGTCCTTCTGACCCGGTTTGGAACTTCCGGGAAAGGAGATGGACAATTTTCAAATCCGATCTCTGATATTGCCGTGGATTCGAGCGGCAATGTGTATCTGGTTGACCGCAACAATGCCCGAGTCCAGAAGTTTTCCTCAGCACCGCTTCCCGCTTCCCTGGCTATCTCATCCGATCCAACGGGTGCTCAGGTCTCGTCAGACGGAGTTTACAAGGGAATCACTCCGGTTACCGTGACAAATATCGTACCGGGTACGCATACTTACACGTTCTCGAAATCCGGGTATGTAACGCAAAGCACGGTGTATACGTCGGCCTCGGGAGAATCTGCATCCATGCATACTACGCTTAAAGTGAATACTCCGCTTGATACTGTCGTATTCGTCAATTCTGTTCCCGATGGCGCGAACGTGTATATTGATGATGTGTATAAGGGAGTCACCCCCACCAGTTTACACTTGAAACAGGGCACCTATATTCTGAAGCTCACTAAAGAGAATTATGCGGATGATGAATCGCTGCTACACATTGGTTCTGCCGATCCAATCCAGGTTACCAGGACACTTTCTGGTCCAGAACCGACTCCCGGGTTTGAAGGGTTCCTCGCGGTAATCTCGCTTGTTGCAGTAGTACTGTTTGCGAGAAAATTCAGGTAATCCTTTTATCCATCTTTTTTGATCTATACATGAACCGGTGAGTGTCCATACCCCCGTTGGTGTGAATCGATCGTATGAAAACGCGATCCCTGTTTTTAATTCCGGGTAAATCGTTAATTACTTGTATTGTATACAATTCAGTATCAGCGTGAGGGTATCCGGATGTATTGCGAGCACTGCGGTGAAAAGATTCCTGAATATTCCCGGTTCTGTGAGCAGTGTGGAAAACCCGTTACAAGCCGTAGCGCCCCGAGTCCGCAAAGTCCTGCCCCGTACCCAATGTATGGTTCTTACTCCCCGTCTTCAAAAATGGCAAAAACCGGAAAAAATTCCGACTACTCCCGCATCGCACTCTGGATCCGGGAGCGGTATGGATCACGCCTTGCACCCGGTATGGATGCCAGCCAGTTGCGGGGGGAACTTGAAACAATTTTTAGGAGTGAACAGGCACGCGGAATTCCGGTAAAGGCATTGAAGGGATTCCGTTCCTACATCGATCAGCAGCAATACGTGAACCTGATCCAGCCGCGTCGCTGATGTGCTGGTGTGTGTTCCGGGTCAGAAATACACGAGCACACACGGTCCCAATCTCTTTTACGATCGATATCTTCACTGTTAACGGTGAGTGTGGGGTTCAGGAACCCGGGGTAACGAAGGAACCCCGATATCGTGTTCTCTAAACCCGGTTAGCATCATGGCCCCTTTACGCACCGATGGAATACGGGCCATTGACCTGACCCGCATTGACAGATAAGGCACATAGAAGCGTTCTGCCGGGTAGACCCGGGTCCATTTATCGGCTGAATCAAAAGATTAATTATTATTGACAGGCTGTTAACTGTAATCACCGGGGGTGTACATTATCGTCGTATGCCAGAATTGCGGGAACATCACTCCGGAAGGGAAATTCTGTGAACATTGCGGGGCGTCACTTCAAATCGTACCGGTACAAGCGCCTCCTTATGGGTATCCGCAGCCGGTAATTCAGCCACAACCCCTGCCGGCAAAGCAGGGGATGTCGGCACTCAAAAAGATCCTTCTCATTGGCGTGATTTTATTTTGTATTTTCCTTATCCTTGGGGTTATCGGGTATCTGGAAAGTCCCGTCCCAGCCCCGCCCCCAAAACCCGTAACGGTTATCCCGACTTCGAAACTCACTGCGACCCCGGCCACAACGGGAACGTATTCTCACACCCCCTCTGAAACAATTAACGGTTATGTTGATTCCAAGGGGTCATACCGGATTACTACCAATATCCGTGATCCCTCCACCGCGTTGTATTCCATCAGGTTAGTTGGTCCAAAAAATGCAGATCTGGACCTGTATGTTAAAAAAACAACGCTTCCCACCACAAGTGATTATGATTTCCGGTCAGCAGGTTCCGGTTCCAATGAACAGATCAGTATTTCTTACCCGGCTGTCGGGAGTTATAACATTTTAGTACATTCAACCAGTGGCGGCGGTAATTTTGTCCTTTATATTGATTACAAATATTCCTGATTTCACCACTTCGCTGTCGTTATCCCCGGCGTCAAATTTTTTCAGGTGAGAGATAACGACGAGGAACAAACCGGAAAGGTGACAGGTGGCCCGAAAACGGGTATTTTAAAAACGGGGGGGGGGGAAATCCGATTCACGGGGGACAGGTCATTGGAGTGCCGATCCTCGATCCAAAAGGTACCATTAGGGATCATTTTAAACCGATTTTCCGGGTTATTTTGTCAAAAATCTCTTAAAACTCGCTTATTTCTAAAACCCCGTGCCAGAACTCCTGTTTTTTGAGAATATATTCAGATTTTGGAGATCCGCTGAAAACTGAATGAGCCCATTTAAGGCGTATTTTTGCAAAATGAGCCTGTTTTGAAATAGGGGGTGTTTCATGTCCTGCCCTGGTGTGAGGAGAGGTACGGACAGATTACTCCTCCTGATGCCGAAGAAAGCACACCCCGTACGGGAGCCGGGATGTTGGCCCCTGCCGGGCGTGGGAGATGCAGCTCCGGCGAATCTGTCACGGTGCCGGGCACGATCGATCCATCGCTCCGGACTTCTGCGACTGCATCTGCCGTGATCCGGAAGAACTGCCATGTCCCGTGCGGTGAGAGCGCCCAGAGTTCCCGTGCGGCAGCCGCACTCTCCGGCAGCGTGCGGAGCTCGCGGATTGTCGCACTGCACAGCAGCAGGATCTCGGGTGGCGCACTCACGTTCGAACGGGTACGCCGGACCTTCACAAACCACGTGCAGAACCCGGAGAAGATTACAAAGTCAAACGGCAGCCCGGCATTCTCCGGCACTTCCCATACCCCGCCCCGGCTCTTTGCCATCTCAATCGCTTCCTTCACCGCTTTTACCGGTGGCCGCCCCCGGGTCATGGGACCTCACCCGCCCGGTGGTCTTCTTTTCTGGAGTGTTTGTGGATCATTGCAGTATTGAAAGGAGGATCAAGCGGGTATTTAAAAAACCATGAACCCACGGGTTATACGAATCGGTTTTTGGGAGAAATCTGGCTGGAGAATAGATTTTTTTGGAATGAAAATTTTGGGCGCGGCTGAAGATTTTTAAAATGGGAATACGGCAATAGGAAATGTGGAGAAATGTCAAGAAGACTTTCCAAGTCTCGAGCAAGGATTCTGTTGTCCAGAGAACCAACCTGATGAGTTCCTGCGATGCCGATGGCAAACGCAGGGGGGATGTCACCATCGCAGATAGTGTTGTTATGGATCGAATAGTGGATAAAAAAAGATTCAAACCACCCTCTCACCGCATGAACACCATGCCGACCCCTTCAACAAACTTGATCCTGCCCACTTTCTCCCGTTCAAGTTCGTAAAACGCCAGCTGGATGATGAACCGCTCCTCTTTGGTCTTCTCAAACATCTTCTCGAATTCGAGATACTCGACAGACTCAAAGTCCGCCCGGATCACGGTTTTTATCGTATCGACCCGCTCCCGGTCAAACTCGTGCCGGAAATAATCAATATAACTCAGGATCCGGTTATCGTTCTTGTTATAGTAGACCTGCCCAAGAACTGAGTCAATGAGACAGATGGCAACATTCCTGCTGGCGTATGCAGCGCCCGTAACCCACGCGATCACGTCGTCAGCCCACCCCGTCGGGGATGCAATTCCGAGCACATGATAGTAATCCCCTGCTTCGGCCTCCTGGATGATAGGATGGAGAACGCCCATAAGCGTTGTCAGCGTGACTGCACGGGTATCAAATCCCAGGTCAGCATAGTCACTGATGTTGCAGTACGAGAAGGCTTCTGCAACCACTTTCCTGTGTGACTTCCCAAGGTAGGCGAGATCCTTGTGCTCGATCGCGTACACAGAACCGGCATTTGCCGGAATTACCGTGTCAGCAGCATCTTTGACCGGCGCTGCTGCAGCCTGACCGGCGTCATAATGGTAATGATCCTTCCAGTCAGTCACCGTATAGGTCTTGCTCTCATGCGGGGAAAAGATCTTGACCGGGAACGCGTTCATCTTCATATCGAACCGTGCAAGAAAGTCAAGCTCGCTCGTCCGTGCGTTCTCTGCGGACACATACCGGGATCTCTTCTGCCCGATCACATCTTCCACAAGGGAGAATGATTCCGCGAGCTCGGCTTTCTTGTTGAAGATGAGGGTTTTTTCTTCCACCAGTGAGTCACGTTTCTTCTTTAAGCTCTCCTTAAGCCCTGCAATCTCTTTTAATTCCCCCTCGGCAAGCCACTTCACTTCCATGTGGAGTGCCGAATGGTACTGGTCCCGCTGCCGGGTGAGGTCTGCTTCCCGGGCATTGAGGGTCTCGACTTCGGTATCGATATTTTTCATCTGCCCGTCCAGCAGCCCGACAAGACCGGCATATTTCTTCTGGAGCTCCTCGCGTTCAGCAGCAAGTGCGTCCAGTGCCTTTTTTGCTTCTTCGGGTGTTAACTCGCCTTTGAGCAATTTTACGCGCAGCTGGTGAATCCGTATCCGGTACTCGTTGTTCTGGGCATTGATCGTATCGTATTCGATAAATTTCCCGGTCAGCTGTTTGAGCCGCTCTTCGGTGATAGTTGCAACGCGCGACCGTTCATCCCGGGAGAGGCGCGTCTGCTCGATGATCTTTTTTGCCACTTCAAAGACATCGCCCATCGCCCCATCATCCTTGAAAAACAGTGGTTCTTTTGCCATACCTCTTCCCCCTTATCGTTTCATGAAATAATCGAGCCGGTCAGAGAAGGTATTCTTCATGAGATCGAGCTCCTTTTTCAGCTTCCTCACCTGCATGACGATATCGGAGGTCTCCCCTTTGAGGACATGGTCGTAGATGAGCTCCGATGTCTTGGTGATCACTTCGAGCTGGGTGACGAGCTGCCGGTCGAACTCGATCATGTGATCGATATCCTCGTCAGAGACCCCATCCTGCTTGAAGAGGGGTGACTGCCCGAACGGGGCGGCTTCGATCTCGACAACGAACAGGTCGATAGCCTTGAGAATATCCTTGATGTGGTCGACGACCTCCCGTCTCCCGTCCCGGTACGCGAGATCGCTCACTTCTTTTAAATTCACCGCAGCCTTTCTCAGCTCGCGTGCAAGTTTCTCCCGCACCGAGCGGTCAGTGTTCAGCCGGCTCTTCTTGGCACGATAATCATACCCGGGAACCAGCTTCCCCAAAAACTCAATAACCGATGTTGTAGTCACCATGCAGAATCATTCCCTCGCTAGTGGCGGAATATGTTTTTTCAAGTATTAAAATGGGATCGATTACGAAGAGGCGCAGGCGCACCAAAAAGGGAAAAAAAGGGAAAAAATTAGTAATACATGGGAGAACTTCCCATGATCATTGCAAAAATAAAGAGGAAGAATACAATCACGAGAATGATCTCTACGACAATGAACCCGAGTACGGTACCCGTGCTCGATGCGATGTAGGGAATTTCGCCCTTGTTCATCTTCTGGGCAGTCGTGTAGGCGTCATATACTCCATAGATCCAGACGATGATCGGAAGGATGGGAATGAATGAAGTAATGACCAATCCGATAAGAAATCCGATGCCTTTGCCGATCTGGCCGTTATACACCTGCCCTGACCCTATGAAAAAGAACGACAGGATCGCAGCTGCAGTGGTATTCTTATCCTGTTTTACTACACCGGGTTGCTGGGTATACACCGGCTGCTGGGCCGGGGGAGCCTGCTGGAACGTCTGGGTGGTTCCCACGGATGCACCGCAGTGTTCACAGAATTTGCCTTCGGGAGTATTTTTTCCACAGTTCGGACAGATGACGATAGTTCACACCACCTTTGGTTAACGTAAATCTACCCGCAGGAATGTAATTAATCTTTTGATTCCGCCTGTTGCAGAGAATAAACAAAAAATCTGACCGGGCATTTTACCGGCAGGAACGATCCCGTCCTCATCTTTAAATAACAGTTCGTATTTAGTAAGATACAGGGATGGGCATCTCATATGTTTGATACTATTAAATGCCGCTCATGCGGGGCAGAAAATAAAAAAAACAGCAAGTTCTGTGCACAATGCGGGCAGTTGATGGCCGGTCAGCTTTGCAGCAAGTGCGGCCAGCCGGTGAGAGCCGGAGCTACATTCTGTTCCGGTTGCGGTGCTAAGGTTGAAGCGCCGGGCATATACGCAAGCGCCACGTATCCGGAAGAATTCCCTGACTTAAGCAAGTCCAATGTCTGGCAGAGGCGCCCGAGCGATCTGGCGCACCGGTTTGAAGCTGCCGACCTCAATTCCTACTTTGCCGGTTTAACAAAGAAGATCACGGTCATGCAGGGCACCAAGGCGATCTTCTTGCAGGGGGGAAAATACCAGGGAGACCTGCCCCCGGGAACCTATACTGCCGACAGCCTTTTGGAATTTTTAAAAACCCTGAACTTTTACGAAAAGACCACCATCATTCTTGTCGACGATGGGGATATACCGGTTGATTTCTCCATAGGGGGCCTCAGGACCTCGGAGAATTTTGACGCCGGGGTCAGGGGCAAGATGGTGGTCAAAGTCGACAAACCCATTCTTCTCTTTGACAACCTGATGAAATCCCGCCCGCACTTAGAGATTATCGATCTGCTCTCCAATATCAGAAATGAACTCCTGAATGTCCTGCAATCAAAGATTAAGGGCTATTCATTCGAGGACCTGTACGGGAATCTCGAACTTAAGAAAGAGCTGCAACAGGACTTCGAGTTCAACCTGACAACAACCCTCTCCCGCTGGGGTCTCCAGCTCGTCTATCTCCCCTACTTTGATTACGATGAATCCTACTGGCAGGATCTCATCCAGCAGCGCGGTGCGCTCTCACGGGAACTGATCGAGAAGCGGGAAAAGATCAAGCGCGAGGCGGATATCGGGCTCCTCGACTACGAGCAATCCGTTGCCACCAAGGTAAAAGACACCGAGATCAAGCGTGCCGACCAGATGGTCGACCGTGAGCGGGAGATGATCGAACGCAAGCGGTTCGATGAGATCACAAAGATGATCCGGGAACGGCTCACCGATGACAAGATGAACGAGTTCAAGAATGCTGAAGATTTCGAAAAATATCTTTACAGCATCGACAAGGACCGGGTGATCCGCACCAACGACATGACGGATTTAAAGATCCTGTTCGAGAACAACCGGCAGGACAACGCCTATGCCCGGAAGCTCATGATCGAGAGCATCACCCAGCGACACGTGCTCGATATGAAAGGGGAAGTGATCGAGGAAGATGTCAAAGGACGCCGGGTAGTCGATGATTATGATCTGGAGAAGCGCGGGAAAGTCAGCGGGCAGGACATAAAAGAGGCTGAAGCAGGGATCGAACTTCTGCGCAAGATGAAAGCCACAAAGCGGGAAGATGTAACCGGCTACCAGGCACTCGAACTCGAAAAAGCACAGAAAGCTGCAGAGATCGAAGCACAACGCCTCAAAGCCCGTTCCGGAGCTACGGATGAGGCACAGATCTCCATGGCGGAGGGTAAACAGGCAGAGCAGCTCGCCGAACTTGCCAGGATGAAGCAGGCAAAAACCCTGACCGAAGAGCAGCTGATGGCCCTCTCGGCCAAGGACAGTGCTGCGGTTGCCGCAGCCCTCAAGGAAAAATATGGTTCAGACCAGGTCAAGGCAATGTATGAGCAGCGGATGAAGGACCAGGAAGCCTATGTCCAGCGAATGCAGTCGATGGAGGAACGCGCCATGGATCGCATGGAGCGCGTGCACACCAAGTCGCTCGAAGAGATGGGACAGACCGCGTCAACCCGGGCCACATCGGGATCTTCCCAGGGCACAACCGTTGTTGCCGGTGGAGGATTTGGCGCACCGGTCATTGTTGGACCCGGAGCACCCGCCGCCCCTGCCCCAATTCCAAAGCCTGAAAAGAAGGTTATCCTGTGCAGAAAATGCAATGCCGAGCTCGAACCAACCGAGCGGTTCTGTAATACCTGTGGCGAGAAAGTCCAGCCTTAATTCTCCTCTTTTTTTTAAGTAAGGACCGTTCTCTTGATCGTACCTGATACCCTGCAGGTTCCGGTAAATTTACGGAGTGAAACGAAAACCGGGAGCGTGAAAAGAAAGGTATTATATTACTATAAAATGATAGACCAGTTAATCACGCTTTATCATCAGAGGATGGGTGAATGTTTATGAAGTTACGAAGTATGTGTCTTGGAATCCTGCTGTTCCTCATTATCGGAATTCAGATTGCTGCTGCGGTCACGGTATCGGATCCTGTCATAAATCCGTCGGGAGATCTTACCGCAGGAGCAAATGTCAGCGCATCTTTTAAGATCGATATGACGCCGTCAGGAAGCGATACGTTTCCCAAGGATAACACGCTTCAGATCTTTACGGATCTGAACAATGCGGAATGGACCGTTACCATGATCAGGGATGGTGTCGAACAGACGATACCGCAGGAATTCGGGCGCAGTGTCTATCTCTCCGGCTGGGTCCTGTCCTATCCGTCAACCGTAAAAGAATCTCTCCGGATATCCCTCGAAGGCTCTGTACCCTCGGTGACAAAATCGACGAACAAAGCCATTGTCCTCGTTCAGCAACTTGACGGGAACAACGCGATAATACCCGCATCAATAGTCACCCGCGAGCGGCTGATCGTCAATCCAACGGATTTGACCCAGAATATTGCCGTGCGGGAAGCAGATTTGAGGAATTACCGCACGCTTATCGATGCTCAGGCCTTTATGGGAATCAACACCACTGCCGCTGAACAGAAGTACTCAGCTGCACAGGCAGCTATCCAGTCGGCAAAAACTGCAGATTTTGCCACCGCCCAGGCATCTCTCAACACGGCAACCGGCCAGATAGATGAAGGAGAGAAACTCCTTGACAAGGCATCGGCTGAAAAAGAGCTGGAAAATGCACAGGCCCCCATCATAAAGACCAACGAACTTATCATGTTCTTCACCGTCAACAAGAGTATTACGAGTGACCCACGCCTGGCGATTGTTATTGCAAAGAAGGAGAGTGCAGAGCAATATCTTTCATCGGCAAAAGATCTCCATCAGATGGGCAACTATGCGTTCTCCCGGGTGAAAGCAAAAGAGGCATTTGACAAAGGTAACGAGTCATTGAATGATGCCATCAACTTCAAACTTGCCCTGACAAAAACCGGGAACGGTGGCGGCGCAGGCTGGCTGAATACCACAACCCTGATCATCGCAGGCGTAATCATCGTAATAATCGCAGTTGCCGGGTATATGATCCTGCGGAATAAAAACCGCTGGGAAGATTATTAAATTCTTTTTTCACCCGGGGAAATTTTTTTTACATTTCCCCTGATAGAATTTTTTTAGGGCGGGGGTGGTTCTAGTGCGAATTTCACTTTCACCCCGCCCGGTCCGGGGATTATATGCACATTGTTTCAACTAGGTAAGTGGGAAGGACGAAATCCGCTAAAAAGTGTCAGGTGCCGGAAAACGGCTCGTACTTCGCACCTCCCAACCTCTCAGAACCTCAGAAGAAACCCCCTCCAATACCCGGAGGCGGATTATCAAAAAACCCCTGGAATTAAAAAAATCCCCCTCTCTTTTCTTTTGATTTATCCGGGCGCATTCATCAAGCCAGGGCATTCCCTCACACAATCATAATATATTTTAGGAACGTTTTTCTAATGTCTGCTATGGCACTCCGCTCTCTGAATCTTCCCGGTGTTGGAACTAAATACGAATTTGAGACTGACAAGGGTGATACGGTCGCCATTTTTTTCACCAAAACCGGCGCTGTCCAGATGTACACCCTCCAGAAAGGCTGCAGGACTCCCAGTGCAGCGGAGATGTCACCGGTTGAAGCGCGGAGGCTGGGAAATATCCTTACGGGGGCGATTATTGAAGCCGACCAGGAGAGCGTTGAGATCGCCTTCTCCGCGCTTGCCGATCTCCGGATTACCATCCACACGTTCTTTGTCACTGCCGCTGTGGTGGGAAAGACGATTGAAGATCTCCAGATCCGGGCAAAGACCGGTGCGACCGTGATCGCGGTCTGCCGGCATGACCGGAATATCATCAACCCGCCGCCCACGTTTGTGTTTGAAGAGGGCGATGCGGCACTGGTTATTGGTGAGAGTGACCAGATCAAAAAGTTCGAGCGCGAAATTATGGTGAATTAATGGAAAGTCTCATAGTTGCGCTCTTTGTCTGCCTGGTCCTTGCTCTCGTGACCAAGTATCTTTCGATCCCCGCCATTCCGTTCTATATCCTTGCGGGGGTCCTTTTAGGAAAGGCTGGCGGGGGGATGCTGACGAACAATGAGATCAGTCAGTTCTTCTCTGAGATGGGGCTGATCTTCTTATTGTTCTTCATGGGACTTGGCCTGAAACCGGAACGGATCGCATCGAACCGGACCGCAGTCCTGACCAGCGGGATCATCGATCTCAATGTCAACATGATCATCGGGTTTGCTGCAGCGTACCTGCTCGGCTTTTCGTTCACGGAATCGCTCATCATCGCGTCAGCTTTCTATATCTCGAGCACCGCGATGGCACTCACATCATTGATCGAGAACCGGAAGCTGATGCTTCGTGAGTCCGACACCGTCATCTGGCTCATGGTGTTCGAAGATCTCGTGCTGATCATTTTCCTTGCGCTCCTCTCTGCCGGCAACCAGAACCTGATCATCTTCTTTGCAAAGATTCTCGCAGTCCTCGGCATACTCTATGTGCTCGCCCATTATGGCAAGGAATTTCTCATATCGATTCTCGACAGGGATGACGAACTCCCCATCCTCTTTACGTTTGCTGCGGTACTTACCACCGCTTCCTTCTCGATGTACCTGGGCGTGCCCGAGACAATGATGGTGATCGCGCTGGGGGTTGCATTCGCTACAACGGATCCGGATGCTTTCGAGCAGCATGCCCGCCCGTTCAAGGATGTATTTTTAGTGGTCTTCTTTGTCTTCTTCGGGGTTACCGTGGATTTCTCCGGCGGGGCCAACTGGTTTGTTATCGGGGCGATCAGCATTCTTGCCGTGGCCAGCAAGCTGATATCCGGCCTGCTCACGGGAATATTCATTCACGATTCCGCCCTCTCCGGTCTTGAAATATGGGCAAACACCATAGCGAGGGGAGAGTTTTCGATTGCGCTTGCGGTGCTCTATGGATCCCCGCTGGTGGGCACGACGATTGCAGCGATGGTGATCGTGACTTCCATCGTCGGATCATTCATGGCAAAATACAGCGGCATACTGCGTCGCGGGCTCGTGAGTCACAGCAGGCACAAGGCATTAACGCGGCGGCCGCACTGATCTTTTCTCTCCCTTCTCTCAGTCAAGGAGCAGAAGGGCGATCGAGTGGATTTTTCCGTGCATAATCTTCCCATACTCTTTATTTTTGCAGGGTATCGTCTCCAGCATCCAGCCCACATTTTTTGCCGTGCCAAACACGTCGATGCCCGCAGCCTCCATGCTCGGGCGCACGAGATCCATATGCCGGCACTTTCGCCTCAGGCTTTCGTCCACAATACCCGGGGATTCTTCTGCCACACAGTGCTGGTGCTCGCACCAGATGCAGGGATAACCGCCAAACCCGAACGCCTTGTAAAAACCATCATAGAACGCAGTCTTCTCAAGATCATGGACCGTTCCGTTCACCCACAGGATGAGATCCCGGAACCAGTCATGGAAGTCGTCCGGAATATCATCGGGGCCGAAATCCCCGTGGCCGGGCACACCGTCAAACCTCAGGAGCAGGCCCTTTTTGTATTCATTGACCATGCACTGTGTCTGGTCGGGAGAGGGTGCGTACGGTGGGCAGCCGAAATGTTTCCCGTACCCCTTACACCCGTACCGGCACTTGAAGCGCACCCACTGTGCCACAACGATCTGTTCCGGGGAAATTTCGGTAACCTGCACTCCCTTTGCTGCGGCAAGATCCCTGAGTTTCTCTATCTCCTGTCCGATATCCGGTATCACCTGCATCACTCCATGGGAGTGAATCCCGGTGTGAGACCATAAACATTTGTGCCAGCTGGCTGTTGATAAAAAGGATGATATCCGGCTATGTTTCAGCGGGAATACGAGGAATCACTTGCCGGGTGCCGGGGGATCTCCCCGTTTTGCAACAATCTGCTGCACAACGACCCGGGAACTGCAGAGATCCCCGTCAGCATATTTTCCAATGCGTACAATTTCGGGAGCGAGGTTCCGTGCCGAAAGCTGCTGGCGGAGTTTTTCCTCGTCAAACATCTGGTCGTACCCGATCGTGATCACCGCCGGCTGGATCTCTTCAATCGGGCGGAACATATCGGTCCTGTCTCCAAGAATTGCATGATCGACTGGTTTTAAGGACGCCACCATCACACACCGCTGGTCATCCGGAAGGATCGGTTTTGGCTTGTGCTTCACATTGATATCGCGGGCTACAATCACCCAGAGTTCGTCACCGAGTTTTTTTGATTCTTCTAAGTAGAACAGGTGTCCCGGGTGCAGGATGTCAAAGGTACCGGTGGCGACAACACGGCGGATACTCATGCAATCACCTCAAGCTTGCACGGCTCCCCATCGGCACTGAAGCATTGCCAGTCGCCCGTGCGGTACGGGTGACCGATGATCAGGTGGAACCGCCCGGCCCGCGGGAAGAAATGAACGTCTGCATCAGAAGGGCAAAGCACACCGTTCGGGTGGCTGTGGGCGCTTCCCGCAAGGTGGGTGTCCAGCGGCATCATATCAAAGAAGACCGACGCAGAATTTTCACCGGTAATCGTGCCCGGAACCATGTTGAGTTCCTCGATCACCCCGTTGTTCTCCTTAAGAAGGGCCACGAACTCGTTGGGGTGGGAGTCACGTCCCAGTTCGAGGAGCAGTAAGAGAAGTTCTTTTTTGATTCCGCGTATGATCATGGTTGGTGCCTGGTGTGCCGGATGAGCGTTGTACCAATCATATGCGTGCTGCTGGTCAAAAAAATGCTCGTAAAAAAAAGAAGATCCGGACTACGATTCGATCTTTGCGAGCTCCTTACTCAGGTCCTGCGAGAGATCGACTCCGGTGAATGCACCGCTGGTCGGCAGCGGCATTGCAAATGCCGGGGTGACGTCATACTCCACCGTTGCGTTTACCGGTACCGTGAAATCCAGGATATGGCCGCCCGTGCGCCGGTCCCCGCTGATGAAATGCAGGTGGTAGCCCGCGACATTGAGACCTTTGAAAAATGCCGGGGTATAGAACCCGACTACCGTGCCTTTGGTATTTGCATACGTGTAGACCGACTGGTTCTTTGCCGCTTCCGTGAGCGTGGGGTAGGGTTTCTGCTGTGCAGGTATCGCCCGCACCTTTACGGAAGGAAATGTGCCCTCCATCCGTACCGCGTAGATCATGTTCTGTGTGGGTAAACGGGCGCTCATCTCCGTTGAGAATTCAGAGAAATTCATGGGCCGGCCGGTGCTCACGGAAAAGTCGCGGTTGAAGTGAGTCACCGTGGCAAAGGGTGTGGTAGCGTTGTCCATGACCGCGTATACCCCGCCGTCAGCTTTTGCCTGGTATACCTTTCCGTCAATTACGATCATCTCACCATCAAGGGCATCGAACGTACCGATCCCGAAGTCCCCGTGCTTTTTCATCTCCCCGACCGGCTGGACGCCATCGTACACTCCCTGCATCAGGGCATCGATGGTCGAGACCTGGTAGAGGGTTTCTTGATCTTCAGCTTTTACTGAAGCGGCCGGCAGTTTGGAAAAGGTCGTGTAGACCGCTGCACCACAGAAGACGAGTACTATCGCAAGACCAATGCCCAGAAGAAATTTTGTGTCCATGACCGTATGCCAAAAAATTATTTCTTACCGGTCACTTTGATGACGTGGAAGCCGAACTGGGTCTTGACCGGGCCGACGACCTTGCCAACTTCCTCGGTAAACGCTATCTGTTCAAACTCGGGAACCATCATGCCCTTGCCGAACCAGCCGAGGTCTCCCCCTTTCTTTCCGGAGGGGCAGGATGAGAACCGCTTGGCAACGGCAGCAAAATCTTCGCCGTCAGCGAGTCGTTTCATGATCTTGTTTGCTTCATCTTCGGTCTTTACAAGGATATGGGATGCACGTGCCTGTTGTGCCATACTTAGAAATGTGGGGGTAATGTGATAAAAGGGTTGATGATAATCTGAGTCAAGGAATTTCGTCCCCGGTACCGGCATATGACAGAGAGGGTAAAAACAGGTTCATTTGTTGTATTGTCAGACCCCACAAGGCAGGGTTTTAGCCAGGATTGCCCGCAGGAACGACGTAAACCGGTCGTCCTGCTGTCCCGGGCCGGGTGTTTGTTGTTCTTAACCTTGTGAGGAGTCCTTATCCTGATTCTATACCAGTTGCCAGTATCCCCGGGTTTAACGTTCCAGAATCCTTTTTTTAGATTTAACGGTACTGTTTCATGTGTATTCCCTCAACATTTTTGATCCTGCGGGTCGTCTTTTTTTAAGTGGTTTCCGGTTCCCCCTTTTGGAGGGGAGTTTCTTCCCCAGTCAAGCGGTCCAGTTGTGAAAGGTACATTCGCGCCCAGGCAAATGCCAGCAAACCGCCGAGTATTTCACCAGCAACCAGCCCCCACCAGACACCCTGTTCTCCCATACCCAGAGGGATTGCGAGCATGTACGCAAAAACTGCGGCAAACACAAGACTCCTCATGAACGTGAGAAACAGGGAGGTCGGTCCTTTACCGACTCCCTGAAATACGGAAGACGAAAGCAGACCCAGCGGTACAAATGGATAAAACAGGCACATGACACCGATGAATGCGACAATACCCGGGTAGAGGTGGGCGCTTTCCTGTGAATAAGAGAAGATGGACGCAATCGGATATGCAAACACCCAGGTTAAGAGACTGACGCAGAGTGCAAGGGCAAGCCCAAGGAGGATCGAAAACGTATGTGCAACCCGGATCCTCTCATAATGCCGGGCCCCATATGCCGCACCGACAACCGATACAACCGACATACCGATTGCAACAATGGGAACGATTCCGTATGACACAATCCTGAATCCGGTTGAAAAAACCGCTACAGCATCAGTGTTGGCTACAATAACGAGGATCAGGTTGAGAATTATACACAGTACCGACATCAGCATGTACTCAACACTGGCCGGGATTCCCACGTTCAGGATATCAGAAATCACGCTTCGGCACGGGGTGAAAACCTGACGGGAGAAGCATACGTACATATTTTTTTTGATAAAGAACCAGTAAAGGAGGACGACCGTTACCGCTGCAAGGGAGATGATTGTGCCCCATGCGGCTCCTGCAATCCCGAGGCCCAGACCATAGATCAGGATAGGGTCAAGGATCATATTCAGGAGAGTTGCAGCTACCATGGCATACATCGTTCTTTTTGCATCCCCTTCCGCACGGAGTATGCCGTACGCGATATTGACAAAAAGGATGAAGAATGAACCGGCGAAAAGAACCTGCCCATATGCTGCAGCAAGACCCGCAGTTTCCCCGGCACCAAAAAGGATGGCTATCGGTTCTGCAAAGACAACCAGCGGCACGGTAATGATCGCTGACAGGATGAGGGAGATGAAGAGTGCATGTACTGCACCGTTACTTGCACCATTACGGTCGCCAGCGCCGATCCTCCGCGCAATAGCCGATGTCGCCCCCGCTCCGATACCGCACCCCAGACCAATGAGGACCATGAAGATGGGAGAAACGAACCCGATGGCAGCCAGAGCATCAGAACCAAGACCTACAACCCAGATCGCGTTCACGACGTTATAACTGGACATCAGGAGCATTGCGATGATCATCGGCCCTGATAAGGAGATAATTGCTTTTTTCGGATCACCGGTCAGGATAGTGACACCCGGAGTATTCTCTGCGGAGCAGACATTTTTTTGATCGCGAGAAGAAAAAAATTTCATTGTGGTACTCTTCTCACTCGTGCCTCAGTGCATCGATGGGGTTTAAGTTCGCTGCCTGCCATGCCGGATAGATACCGCAGGCGAGACAGATCACAATCCCAAAGCAGACCCCCTCCCCGACAGAGAGCGCATTGGCCGTCGTGAGAAGGTACTTGGTCGTCCCCAGCATCAGGGCACTGATGACATATCCCGCCAGGATGCTCAGTATGCCCCCGACAACACTACCGATAACCCCGATGATCGCCGCTTCATAGATGAACATGCTCATCACTTCCTTTTTCTGGGTGCCGATGCTGCGCATGATGCCGATCTCCTTGATCCGCTCGCTGACTGACATCATCATGATATTGAAGATCGAAACCCCGGCAACGACCATCGAAATTCCCCCTATGGCAGAGACAAATGTCGTGATGGTGCCAAACGTCTCGTATATGGAAGCCAGCGTTGCCTTGCTGTCCGTTACACTGACAATCTTGTCCCGCTTGTTCATCTGTTTTTCAATGGTGGTTTTAACCACTGCCGTATCCTGCCCCTCTTTTACCTTGACACCAACCTGATCG
>Ga0074195_1001261_pt1 | contig 37044 bp, 30 predicted proteins | sample EPASupsiteHSE623_FD_64525 | JGI IMG/M metagenome (GOLD analysis project Ga0074195, IMG submission 64525) | Bioremediated contaminated groundwater from EPA Superfund site, New Mexico - Sample HSE6-23 | ecosystem: Environmental > Aquatic > Deep subsurface > Groundwater > Contaminated ... | reverse complement strand
GTCTAAGGCAGATGAATTTGCCACTACATTTGGAACAAAACCATTTTCAGGATATGAAAAGTTGCTTGACCAAAAAGAAATAAATGCAGTTTATATACCTCTTCCATGCGGTCTTCATTATGAGTGGATAAACAAAGCTCTTGACCGGAATCTTCATGTACTTACTGAAAAATCACTTGCCTGCACTAAAGACGAAGCAGAAGAACTGAATAACAAAGCTCGCAAAAAAAATCTTGTATTAATGGAATCTTTTCAGTTCAGATTCCATAATCAAATGGGCGAAATCTCCGATATAATAAACAACAAGTCTCTGGGCGAAATTAAATTTATCCGCAGCTCTTTCTGTTTTCCTCCTTTTAAGGATATTGATAATATCAGGTATAACAACAAATTGGGTGGCGGTGCTCTGCTGGATGCAGGAGCATACACCATAAAAGTATCTGCTATTATACTTGGCGATGAAACAGAAGTAATTGCAGCTATTGCCGAGACGGATCAAATAAGGAATATTGATATTGGCGGTGGTGGATTAATTGTTAAGAAAAACGGAAGTGCCTATTCCGAAATCTCGTTCGGATTCAACCATTTTTACCAGTGTAATCTAGAAATTGTTTTCAGCAGTGGTAAGCTAACCGCAAACAGAATATTTACAGCTCCTCCGGGGTTCAACTCTGAACTGATAATTGAATCTGAAGGAAATGCAAAAGAAGTAAAACATATCAGCGACAACCATTTTAAAAAATTAATAAATCATTTTCATGATCTTATAATTTTTCCCGATAAAAGGGAAGATGAATATCGTCAGAATCTTCATCAGGCTGAATTGATTCAGCAATTCCGAAACGCCAGCAGAAAAATTAATAAATGAAGATATATCTTATATCATATTCAACTTCCAACTATCGTTTAAGTCATTACTTACTTAATATAACAGGTAGAATTTTTGGTGCAGACAAGTGTATTTCATATTCAGAAAAATGGCTGAAAAAAACTAATTTTTATAATGAGAACAAAAAGATCCTTGATAATAAAAAGGGTGCAGGTTTCTGGCTCTGGAAATATTATTGTATAAACGACGCATTATGCAAAGTTAATGATAATGATGTTATTATATATTGTGATGCCGGAACAGTATTCAGAAAAAAAATATCTGTTCTGATTAATATTTTAAATGCAAATAATGGTGTTTTATTATTCAATCAAAACAATAAAAATAAAGTATGGACAAAAAGGGATTGTTTTATATCCCTTGATTGTGACTCTGATGACTATTATGAATCTCCTCAAATTGTTGGTAATATTCAACTGTTTCAAAAGAATAGTTTTAGTACCCGTTTCGTTAAAACGGTTCTGGAATATTCAATAATGGATGATCTTATAACAGATTCAATGAACAAACTTGGAAAACCAAATCACGCCTCATTTGTTGAGCACCGTTACGATCAGTCCATTACATCCCTTATAGCACACAAATTCAAACTAACCCTTTACCCCGACCCCTCTCAGTGGATGAATATAAATATTTTGTATAAACACCCTTATACTACTTACCTCAAAACAATACAATACCGGGGTGTGGTTTATATTCACAGGTCAACAAACATACAGTTATTTTACCTTCCTTTTAAGCTTCTCTGTGAATATAGCATCTCAATGAAATTAAGACTGTCAAAGAAAAATAACAGCAAATAATATAGTTTATTTATTGTATCTGTTCGAAATTATATTTCTAAGATCTTTAGTGTCTTTAACCGGTCTTATAGGACTCCCTATATAATATTGTCGAATAAAAACTTAATTTTACATTTGCATAAATTTTTCACTAACAGAAAAAGGTTATCACTCTAATTAAATCTGCATGTAATAACTATGATTTCATTATTCAATTTTATTAATTCTTCTTCGGAAATTTCCATTTAATAATATTTGTCTGTTTGTTTTATTGTTAATATGAAGTCTCCCAAAAATCTTGCAATACTTGTTCAATCATGTGATTCCTTTTCAGACCTGTGGAATCCTTTTTTTTCTTTTCTTTTTAAGAATTGGCCCGACTGTCCGTATAATATTTATCTAACTACTAATGAGCTTGTTTTCAATCATCATAAAGTAATTACTATCAATACGGATACTCTCTCTACCTGGTCGGAAAGATTATCAATAGCTGTAGAACTTATTCAGGAAGATTATGTTCTGTTATTATTAGAGGATTACTTTATTTACAAGCCTGTAAATACAAGTATGATTGAATCATTAATTTCAACAGCTTCTGAAAATGATTCAGCTTATTTCAAAATTGCCTGTTTCCCTCCAAAATACGACGAATTATGGCCTAATAAACCTTTCAAAAATTATAGTAACATAGCAGAAATCTTACCTGGTGCAAAATACAGGGTTGATACTCAGATTGCCCTCTGGAATAAAAAAGCATTATCAGAACTAATTTTAAAAAAAGAATCCATCTGGCAATTCGAAATTAATGCTTCTGTTCGTTCAGTCAGCATTGATAAGCCTTTTTTAATGTTAATCGGAGATAAAACCATTAAATATGTACATGGTCCTGTAACTTATTACTGTACTGCCGTTTCCCGTGGAAAGTGGATGCGGGGGGCAATTAAGCTATGCAAAAAAGAGGGAATTTCTATTGATATTTCAAAGCGAAAAACAGAGACTTTGTTTGAAAACATTTATCGTAGTTTTTATATCTCTCTTCCTTTGTTTTTAAGAAAGCTTATCGATTATACTTCACACATTTTCAGACGAAACACAAAAAAATCAAAGTATTCTCAGTGATGAAGAAACTTTTTAAATCCATATACCACATTATCCCTTTCAAGAAGTATTTATTCCTATGCATAAGGCGATTTTTAATTCTACCGGAAAAAACATTCAGGCATCTTTCGTTCCATGGTAAATTTAAAGTCAGGATAGATAACGGTAAATCTTTTAATATCTCCCACTACGGCTATCAAATTGAAAATGAATTATTCTGGATGGGTCTTAAAGGATGGGAGCCTGTAAGTATTAAATCATGGCTGGAATATTCTAAAAAAAGTAAAGTCATTGTTGATATAGGAGCCAACACCGGAATATTCGCACTATTATCAAAGGCAGTAAACCCTGATTCTGTAGTATATGCTTTTGAGCCTGTAAAGCGAGTTTATGAAAAACTACAGAAAAACATTAACATTAACAAGTTTGAAATTACAGCCTTACCACTAGCTATTTCTGATAAAACTGGAACAGAAGAAATTTGGGATTTCGACCTGGATCACCCTTACGGTGCGAGTCTGGTAAAACCCGAAAAAGAAACTGAGATTCATAAAAATTATAATATAAATACTATTTCTCTGGATGACTTTGTATTTAAAAATGGAATAAATAAAATCGATTTAATTAAAATTGATGTTGAAACTTTCGAACCTCAGGTTCTTAAAGGGTATTCCTTACATTTTTCCTTGCACAAACCTGTACTCCTGATTGAAATTCTTTATGATAACATTGGCGAGCAGGTTCAGAAATTCGTTGAATCTTCAGGTGTTAAATACAATTATTTCTTCATAGATGAAAAAGAGGGTCTTGTTAAATGCGAGAATATAAGAAGAAAAAACGATCTGTGTTATAACTATCTACTTCTTCCTGATATCTCTTGATATATTATTGAATCCACAGAAACCGACTGTTTTCTATGAAAATATCCTTTTAAGCTTTAATGCGCGGGATTCAATTAAATGCCATGAAAAATATGCAAGAATACCCGATAGTATCAAAGAAAAGAACATTAGAGATAAATATTCAAGATGGAAATAGTAAACTAACGTTTGCTGTACAGGAAAGCCATATATATAAATGCCATAAGACAAATCACCGACTCTGTTTCCAACGTTATTTAAAAGAAAAGTGGATTTAAGTCCAAATGAAACTATTGCTAAAGGAAGTACAAAAAATTTAACCCAATAAAAAAACGAAAAACAAAAAGAACAAAACGCCAACACCAGGCAACCCGCCAGAATTACATTTACTGTGCTTATTTTAACTTTCTCAAATCTGAATACCGACAATAGAGAACCGGCAATAAAGAACAATCCCAGATCAAGCAGTTCTTTTCCGGAAAGAATGTATCCATATTTTCCGAGTTCCTTAATAAAGAATAAATTAGCTATCAATAATAACAAGAAAGCACTTAGTAAAACGAATCTTACAATTAGTGTTCTTTTTTTTACAAAAAACAAAACAGATAAAAGTACATACATCGTAAATTCATATGGTATTGTCCATAACGAACCGTTAATAACTAACTTATAAGGGTTTGATTCAAAAATCCCGGGAATTGAAAACTGAAGGTTATATAGTGACAAATTATTTGGGACATAAGTCCACACAAAACTATTTCTGTAATAAAGTATCGAATTGTTTTCATAAACAAACACACCTAACAAAACAGTAATTATAAGAATAACAAGTAATGCAGGAAAGAGCCTTAATGTTCTTTTCCAAAAATATCCGAATATGCTTTTGCTTCGTTCGAGACTCTGAAAAATCAAAAATCCGCTTAAAACAAAAAAACCTTTTACCCCGAGACCAGAAAAAGATAATTGGCCGTTTGTGATCTCACACAACCAATCACAATCAACTTTTCCGGATAATATAAACGAATGAGTTATAATAACAAAACTGGCTAATACAATTCTAAGAAAATCAAAGTTGTTTTTTCTATGCATTATATATTCAGATTATGCAGGTGTATAATACAATAACGGTTTAGTATGTATAAAAATAGAATTAATAAAGAACAAAAATAAAAAGAACAAAATACCTGTCAAATTATTATTTCATTATACTTCTTTAAGCTGAGAAAGCTATTGTATCTGCCTAATTAAATGGCGCATATGATCATTATTGATGATGGCTGAGTTTCAATAATATCCGCTTTTTGTTTTTTAATATTTCAAAAAAGTGACATATTTTATAAAGAACATAGAAAATACTATCTTCGTAAATTGAATTTTAACATGACTGATAAAATCTCAACACCCAGAATTTCAATCGTTATTCCCCTTTTCAACGAGTCGGCAGTTTTTAGTTTTCTTATAGAAGAAATCGACAGTCTGCTTAAGAGAATACCCGACGCTGAAGTTGTTATGATAGATGATGGAAGTGTTGATGGAACTTCCGATCTGGTCAGGAAAAAATCACTGGAAGATAAAAGATATCAGGGAATAGTTTTTTCACGGAATTTTGGTCACCAGATTGCCCTTTCTGCGGGATTAAAATATGCCAGGGGGACCGAAGCAGTTATGATTATTGACGCTGATCTTCAGGATCCACCACAATTAATTGATGATTTTCTTTCAAACCTTAGAGATGGTTACGATGTTATTTATGGTATTCGTCGTAAAAGAAAAGAAAGTCCGATAAAAAGGCTGATGTACTACCTTTATTACAGAATATTACGCAGAGCTTCATATATTAACATTCCTCTTGATTCAGGAGATTTCTGTATGATGAGCAGAAGAGTTGTGAACATTATCAACTCAATGAGCGAAGAAAGCCGGTTTATTCGAGGTATGAGAAGCTGGGTTGGTTTCCGGCAAAAGGGGATTGAATATGAAAGGAATGTCAGAAGGGCAGGGAAAAGCAACTACTCTATTCGCGATCTTTTCAGGCTGGGTTATACTGGTCTTTTTAACTTCAGTGTATACCCTGTAAAAATCATGACCAGGCTTGGCTTTTTTGCCATAGGTGTTTCTATGATCTACTTTTTAAATGTTCTGTATCAAAAGATCTTCACTGTTGATTATCCTGTTGGATTTACAGCTATTGTTTTTCTAATTATCTTTTTCGGTGGGGTTCAGTTATTATCAATAGGTATTCTTGGAGAATATATTGTAAGAATCTATTTCCAGTCGAAAAACAGACCGCTTTTTATTGTAAGTGAGCATATCGCTGACGGCGCAAAACAGGAATAAATGACCAGTGCCAACAATATTTCTATGGCCCGAGAATGGCACATTTATGCTCAGGAAGATCATTTCTGGTTTAATTGGCGGTTTAAGGTATTTTTAAAGTTTAAAAAGATTCTACCGGAGCAGCCTTTTAGGGTTTTTGAAATAGGGTGCGGAACAGGTACTTTTTTAAAACAGTTCACAGGCAACTTTAAATGTGAAGCTCTGGGTTGCGAACTGGACGAAATTGAAAATATAAGAAAAGAGAGTTCCTTTAGTATAATTCATTATAACATTTTCGAAAACAAAGCTGAATTATCTGAGTCCTTCGATGTGGTATTCTTAATGGACGTTATTGAGCACATTGAAAACGATGAAGAGTTTATTAATAGGGCGTCCCACTTTTTGAAACCTGGCGGAATAATGATAATTAATGTTCCTGCCTTACAATTGCTTTACTCGAAATACGATACTGTTGTTGGTCACCTCAGACGATACAATAAAAAGAGACTTAATTCTCTTCTTAAAAAATGTGGATTAGAAATTATCAGGTCAGAATATTGGGGAGCGACCCTAATTCCTGTAGCAATCCTAAGAAAATTTTATATTGCATTCATTTCAAAAGAAAAAGTTATTGAAAAGGGGTTCTCTCCTCCTGGAAAAATTAGTGAAAAGATTCTTAAGACATTGATGAATATGGATTTCATATGCAAAAAGCATTATACTGGCACATCGCTTATGGTCGTTGTTAAAAAATAATTTATACCCTAAAGATATTCCCGTTCAAATATCAAAAAAGATATCCTCAAGTTCATCTTGCTTGGGATAATTTATTAAAACCCCACAATCTTTTTTCTGATAAACGAACATACTTCCTGCTGCAACTGCAGAGGCGCCACCCAATTTAACTGCGCTATAAAAATCATCCAGTTTTCCTGCTCCTCCACAGGCAATTAATGGGATACTGATATTATCAGTTACTTTTTTTATAAGTTCAGTATCATATCCGCTCCAAGTGCCATCTCTGTCTACTGAATTTAAAAGAATCTCACCGCATCCATGTTCTTCTACCTTCAATGCCCATTCTTCCGGGCTAAGTTCTGTGTTTTTTGTGCCTCCACATGTTACTACTTCATAATTGCCATTTGACTCCTGTTTAACGTCAATAGAAGAAACAATACATTGGCTTCCGAAAATATTTGCAGCATCGCTTATAAACGTAATATTTTCGAATGAATAACTGTTTACTGCAACTTTTTCGATCCCAATATTCAGAATTTCTTTAATCTCGCCAGTACTACTTATTCCACCTCCATAAGTTAATGGCATAAAGCATTCTCCAGCAATTTTCTTTAACAAATCGAAATTCGGGCCTCTGTTCTCTTTAGTGGCATTTATATCAAGAAGTATCAATTCGTCAACCTCAAGGTCGTTAAATATCCGCACCGCATTTACCGGATCTCCAATGTAAGTGAAATCTTTGAACAATTTGGTTTTAACCAACCCTTCATTTGCCAACAACAAACATGGAATTACTCTAATTTTTAGCATTATAATCTGAATTCATACCAAAGATATAAATTACGGTTATATATTCAAAATAAACAATGATATCAGGAAAGACTAATCCTTTTTGCGATTCTGTAAACAGAATAAATAAATTCAAGCATAATCTCGTTGTTGGGGTAATCTTTGTAGGATTTTGGAGGGCTATTAATTATTTCTTCTAACTCCTGCTCAGAAATGCTCAATTTTTTGCAAATGTATTCCTTTAACTGTAAAACTGTTTCGTTATCTACAGGATCCTTATTAAGTTCTTCGAGTGCAATCTCCCGTGTCATTTGACCTGAGCAAATTTTTGTTGAAAATGTTGCACGCCGATAATCAATTCCGAATTTCTCTGGCAGAAGATATGACTGTATAAATTTTGTGTAAATAGATTCGTGGTGCTTTCCTCCGTACCTTTTCCAACCTAACTCTTGCTCCAGTACATTAATTGCATTTGTTTTATTAAAAGGAACATAATTCAGTAAGTATATTATTTTGATACCTTTAATAATTTTATAGTACATCTCCTTTTTATAGTTGAAGGTTGGAAATGTCTTTAGTTCTTTCCCGCCAAACTTTTTGTGAATAGCATTCAAATACTTCATATCCTTTGCATTATAATGCCAGTAAGCAGGCAATATTCCTTCTGTAGCAAAATTTCCACCGCTGAATATATACTTAATATCGTGCTTTTCTGCAGCCTGATGTAATGCGGCAAGTATTGCAATATCAGTTGGAGTTTCGGCTTCAATTACTGAAGCTTTAAGAAATGCAAGCTGAAGGTCCCTGAACTCTTCCCAATCTAGTACATGTGTGTACAGATCCACATTCAGGTTCTTTAAAACATTTACAAGATTTGTAACAGCAAGTTCACTGTTCCAGCCATTGTCCATATGAACGGCGAGAGGTCTGAATCCTAGTTTCTTTACAAGATAAACGGTATAACTGCTGTCGATACCTCCGCCTACTCCAACTACACAATCGTATTTTTTATTTCTGCCGGCCTTTTTTATTTCTTTTACCAACTTTTCAAGCTTTTTATCGCTGAATTCACCTTGATACGATTGTTTAATGGTCGTTTTTAAATAATTACTGCAATGATTGCAATATCCGTTAATATCGAATGAGATATTTGGATCGGATGTATCCATAACACACCTTTTACATTGCTGATATACAATTCTGCTCCTTAGCTTTTCTGTTATCGATCTGGCAAAAATCCGGACCTGATTTTCGCGGGAATATTTAATTATATTTTCATGGTTGAATTTTACTGTGCTGAAATTGCTTTTATCCCATAATTGGTACAATTCTGAAATTTCAATAAACGCTTTTTCGCTGTTATTTACGACAAATCCGGTACCGGTTTCTGTAATAAGAGATTCTAGTATGTCATTGTCAGACCCGCAAAGTAATATTGGTTTTTCATACGAAATATACTCAAAGATCTTTGTTGAAGGTATTCCTTTAAAATCCGAGTATGCAAATAATAAAAAAACATCGGTACTACTGTATAGGTTATACATTTCCTCAATTGGAACTCTGGGCATAATATTAATTGAGTCCTTAAGGTTGTAACCAGCCAGCATCTTTTCCTGATCTGCGTCAAATCCCGCTCCCACAAAATAAACCTCGGCAACAGGACCAGACTTTTTTATAAATTCAGAAAACGCATTAAGAAAAATTGATATATCCTGATTTTTATAAAGTGTCCCTGAATACAGGAATCTAAGCTTATCTCCTTTCCCGGCTGTCTTTTTCTGAGGTTTGTCAAAATACCCATTCATCACTACATAACCACTCTTTCCTGTAAATTTTTCTATTCTGTTTTTATATACCTCAGAAACTGCGGTAAAAAATAAGGCATCCTTTATCCATTTCTTTTCAAGAAAAGATGAGTATTTTCGTACAAGACGCTGACTGAAAGTAACAGGCTGATTTATCTGATTCGTGTTCCAGTCGTCCCTATAGTCAAGAATATATGGAACATCATGTTTTACAGAAAGATTTCTTGCAAATTTAAAAAGCACAAAAGGATTTCCAGTGGCAATAATGGCAACATAATCGTTATCCTTTTCAAGGAGTTCATCGGCAAAACGGTTAATATTGTTATATGAATGAAAATAATTAGAAAATCCATTTAAAAAATTCTCAATAAAAGTCAGAAACTTTCTTATAATACTGAATAGCTTATTTTCATGGTGCTTAACAAATAACCGGTCCCTGAATGTTGGGCGATACGGTAATAAAAAGGCCTCATACTCTTCGTTTTTTATATAATCTATATTTTTCTTTGTTGGAATAAATGAATCATATATCCTTGCACCATGACTTTCCCATTTTCTGCTTACAATTACAGGGTAGTAACCACTTTTGAAAAAATATTTGGCAAACCCATACATCCTTAGTGATGCCGGCATTGATGAAGGCGGAAAAAAGCAACCAATTATCAGTATTTTCTTTAATCCCGGCATTATCTTTTATTCACTCTGAAATATAAAACAAAACGATCCCATGTTCTTTTAATAAAATAATCGGGATATTTATAAATACCTGTAAATATATAACTTATCCCTTTTTTCTTTTTAATTTTTAGATAAGAGAACCCTATTATTGAATATTTATAGAACATTGCCTTACGTCTAAGATGTGCTGGAACGTCGTAATTCATATCCAGCAACTTATAATACTGAATATTATCTTTTATTAAGGTTTCTGTTAATTTGTTCGACATACTTTTTTCATGAACCCTATATAGAAGCGGGGCTCCGTTTATATAAGCTCCCTTTGTAAACTCATTAAGTTCGATAAGAAAAAGTCTGTCTGCAGTGCTTGAAAGTAACCTGTTGAATAAAAGCTTATTATTAGCCAATGGGGCCCTTCTGAAAAGATAATTTGAAGGTGCAGTATCGTGCTTTGGAGAATATAATAGTATCTGCCTTACAATATCTTCGGAACAACCCTGATGATAAGATAAAAGATTACCGGGATGACCTGTGAACTTGTGCATTTCGCTGCTGCAAAAACCATATTCATGATTATTGTCTAAAAAGTTCACCCTTGATTCCAAAAAGTTAGGAGTTAAAAGATCGTCTGCATCAAGAAATAAAACATATTCACCTGAAGATGCAGAAAACCCTTTATTTCTTGCAACCGAAACACCCTGATTCTTTTGACAAATTACAGTCAGTTTCTCAGTTGGAAAGGAGCTAACCTTTTTAACGGTATTATCTGTTGATCCATCATTAACCAGTATAATATGCCAGTCGGTAAACGTTTGACAAAAAACAGAATCTATACAGTCTTTTATGAACGGTTCTGCATTAAACGCCGGAATTATTATATTTACCTTAGCATTCTCCATTGGTCATCTGCAAATATAATTCTTCTGTCTTTCTTATTTTTTCAGAAAATCCAAATGTTTTAATAATCATTTCGGTTTTTGAATTTGCTCTGCTTATAAAAACTCCGGGCTCAGCAACAAATCTATGTATCGCATCTACAATTGAAGGAACGTCTCTGTATGGTACTATTGTTGCAATTGACTCAAGATCTTCTATTTCGCATGCAATTCCAGATTTAGTAAATACAGATGGAACACCAAGGGCAATTGCTTCAATATATACCTGTCCGAAACTTTCAGCTAAAGAGTTCACCGGAACATGAATAAAAAGATCGAATGTCTTAAAAAGCGCAGGCATTTCTGGTTCGAAACCAATTACCCTGAAATTTTTATCAGGGATCTTTGAGAGTTCTTCTTCTATTTGTTTCTTGTAATCACCGCCTTCGTTCGTAAGGACTAGCACAGCATCGGGATAAGAAGTAAGAATACCTTTGAATGCCCTTATAGTATATTGAAGTCCCTTCCACTCTGTAAAACGTGATACTGCTCCGATTACAGGAAACCCATTTATTCTGTACTTCTCTTTCATTAATTTAACACTATCTTTTTCTGAAAAAAGAAGTTCGTTAAAGTCGAAACCATGATTGATATGTACAATTTTTTTTATATCAACGTTCTCCTTTTCGATAAGTATACTACAAACGGCCATCGATGGCGCAATTATCTTTGTTGACCATTTATTTATTCTCAGGTCATGTTTAACTGAATTTGGAAAATATTCATGATGAAGTATCCCGTGATGTCTGGTATGTATCCGATTCTTTATCCCGGCCAGCCTTGCTGCAAGCATTCCTGCATAAGATGCATCGAAAAGCTGCGCATGTACTATATCCGGATTTTGTCTTTTAAAAATCCTGTATAACCTGAAAATAGCAGCTGGCATATTCCTTTTACCATTATACTTAATCCAGATCACTTCATGACCGTTTTCCCTGAAAACATCGAGGATTGAAGGCCTGAATGGATTCAAAAAAACACCAATTAGCTCGAAACGGTCTTTATCAATATATTTAGCATACCAGTTAAATTCTCTGGCCCGGTCGATCATAGAAAATACAGATAATATTTTAATCTTTTTCTTCATAACCTGAATATCCCGCATACAATTCGGCTCCTGTAATTGCTTTGAAAACCGGATAAGTTAAAAAATCGAGAAACGGAAATCTGTTTGCAAGCCCTGTGATAAAAACTAAAAACGGAATCATATTCTTAATAAGACCGTAGGTGATTTTTTTAAATCTTCCTGGATTAATAATATACTCCTGCGTTCCAATCTCTTTTACATACACTGCCCTTGTTATTCCCTCTCTGTAACGTCTTGCAAACCAGCCTCGAGGGGCAACCCTGTCAGACTCATTATGCCATACTTTAACTTTGGTATTTAGTAATGATATCACACCTATATTTTTTGCCCTGCAAGAGAATTCATAATCCTCAAAACCAGCATAAGGAAAAACTTCATTATATCCCCCGGTTGCTTCAAATGTTTCTTTTTTAATTGCAAGGCAATATGATGCCAGATTTTCTACCGGATACTCGTCATTTTCTTTCCAACCGATATCTCCCATCCAGCCTTTCATCTCGGTATATTTAATTTTAATCAGAAACCGTCCGAAAGATGTCTTTTTAATCTTTTCAATTAGTTCAGAAGGAAATACCCAGCTTACGTTAAGGACTTTCTTGTTATCTTCGTTCTGTAAAAAAGCAATTATCCTGTTAAATGCCTCATCAGTTAACAGAACATCATCATCTAAGAATAAAAGATTCCTGTATTGTGACAGATGTACGCCGTAATTTCTTGCACTTGCCACTCCCCTTTTTTTATTTCTTACAATAATTGTTCTTTCGCTTATCTGACCTATTTCTGAATCTCCATCATTTACCACAATTATCTCATAATTTGTTGTAAATTTGTCAGCAATGTTAATTGTATTTTTTATTGTTGAATAAAGTATGCTGTTACGATTGCAGGTAGGAATGATAATTGAAAGGTCCATTTGCAGATGAAAGAATTGAGTATTATAATTCCCACCAAAGATAGAAAAGAAATTCTGAACTATACTCTAAATTATATTTCAGACAACGTGAGATATGACAATGGCCGGTTTGAGATCATTCTTGTAAACGACGGTGTCGAGGAAATTGAAGTCAGAAATATACCTGAAAGGTTGAATGTAATTTTAATTGAATGCCGTCAGAAAAGCCTTGCCAGAGCCCGAAATAAAGGTGCGTTAAATGCAACCGGAAAATATCTTCTTTTTTTGGATGATGACATACTTCCCTCTGAGAATCACTTTGAAAGACATCTTGAAATTCATTCAGTATTTGATAATGCAATTGTAACTGCAAACAGAGACTTTTCGGAATCCTTTATTAAGGAGGCAAATAAAACGCCTTTCGGCAGATACAAGTTGCGTTATGATTACAAATGGACAGATGACATTGAATTAAAAGAAACAAACGTGATACCCGGAGTTTTTTTTTCAGAAGACCTTGCAGGTTTTAGCTGTTCAATGCCAAGAACAATTTTTGAAGAGCTGAATGGGTTTAACGAAGCCTTTACTGATGCTGGGTGTGAGGATAGTGAATTTTTTAGGAGAGCCCATTCTTCAGGTAAAACATTATTATTCGACAAAGAGAATTATTGCGAACATAACGAAACAGACAATTTGAATCTTAAAAACTGGCTTTACCGTCAGGGTACCGGTAGTAGAAGTGCTGTTGTAATTTGTCAGATATTCCCCGAAGGTAAACTTCATCCTTCATATTTTCTAAATACAAAACCTGATTTAAAAAAGGACAATTTAAAGCTGATAATAAAAAAAACTATCAGAACAATTTTAAAATGGAGATTCAGTTTCAAAATCTTATACTTTAAAGTATTATTACTAGAAAAAATGAACTTTCCAGACAAATTGCTTTTTAAATTCTATAATGCCCTGTGGATATCAGAAACAGTTTATTACTTTCGTGAAAAAATAAAATCCAGCGGATAAATAATGTCGGTTAAGCAAATACATAAAGAATGTCCTGTTTGCAATTCTGCAAAAACAAAAAAAAAGGACAGGTATTATAACAGGAAGGGGCTTGTTAAATGTACATCCTGTGGTCTATACTTTATGGAAAGGATACCGACTCAAGAAGAACTGACATTACACTATTCCGATTACCCTTATGTTTTCCCCCCTGAAGTTAGGATTTCTGTTGAAAAAAACTACGATGAGGTTTTAAAACTGATTGAGCCTTTCAGAAAAAACAATCTTTTACTTGACTATGGGTGCGGAACTGGTTTGTTTCTTCTGCGTGCAAAAATGAAAGGATGGGAGATTGCCGGAATTGAATTATCTGAAAAAGCGCTTAAAGAATGTCGTTCTGAAGGTATTCCCACTTACAGTTCGTTTGAAGAACTTTCAAAAAAAGAAAAAAGAGATTTTGATGTAGTGATTTCAATAGAAGTTATTGAACATTTATCAAACTTTCCTGTTGCTGTGAAACAAATCTACTCCCATTTAAGAACAGGCGGAGCCTTTTATTGCACCACTCCAAATTTCAATAATTTAACCCGTTATATACATAAAGAAAATTATCATATTATTGAATATCCAGAACACTTGCTTTATTTCAGCATCAGATCGCTTGATAAGGGGTTGAAACGTTGTGGGTTTAAAAGTCGAATGACCAAAACAACAGGAATAGACATTTCTTCAAAAAGAAAGAATTTTGAACTTGCCAGTACTAAACCCGTATCACTTACTTCAAATGAAAAATATTTAGCCCGTTCCAATAAATCATATATATTAGGGATTTTAAAAAAAACTATTAATCTGTTTTTAAGTCTTTTAAGAATAGGAATGACAATTAAAGTTCTTTATACAAAAGAAAACTAGTATATGCATGAATGGCAACGTTTGTTAACTATTTGGGACATTATCCTTCCTCCATTCTATTTGCTAGTTGTTCTTGCATTTGCATTCTTTTATCAAAGAATGAATATAAAAAACAAGCCCGAATATAAGAATTACATTTTAGGGTTGGCTTTAAAAATCTTCGGTGGACTTGGTTTTGCTTTAATATATTTATTTTACTATGATGGTGGTGATACAACTCTTTATTACGACAGCTCTTTAAGTCTTCTAAATTTGGCCGAAGTTGATTTCGGAAAATTTTTCAGTATTTTATGCGGAAATCTAACACCTGAAAACGCAGCACCCTTTGGCCCTGAAATAGGTTATAACTATTATTGGAGAGACTATCAGTCATATTCCGTCGTTCGGTTCTCTGCTCCATTCGTCTTTCTGGCAGGAAGAAGTTACATTGCAGGAACAATTTTAGTCTCTTCATTTACATATTTAGGAATGTGGAAGTTTTACAGGTTTTTATATAACCGTTTTCCTGATGTTAAAAGGGGAGTAACGTTTGCCGTTCTTTTTATTCCTTCCACTTTGTTCTGGGGTTCTGGAATTTTAAAGGATTCATATACATTAATGGCCTCCTGTTTAATGATTGTTTGTTTATATCAGATATTTGTCGACCGAAAACGTATAGTAGCAAATATTTTTGGTATGATGGTCTGCTTTTATATTCTTGTATCACTTAAGCCTTATATCTTTTTTGCTGTAATGGCTGCATTTATTTTTGCAATGTCATATCAATATGTAAAAGAAATTAAGAACATGGTAGTAAAAGTTATTTTCATCCCAATAATTGTTATCTCGGTTTTTGTTCTTGGTGCCATGCTAATGCTTTATGTCGGTAAAAATGTTGGAGGTCAGTATGCTTCTGTTGAAGGTATGCTAGAAAAGGCATCAATGAATCAATATGACCTAAAACAGGAATACTATCACGGAAACACTTTTGATATCGGGAGTTTTGAACCTACAATACCCGGGATAATGTCTAAAGCACATCTGGCGATCCTGGCTGGAATGTTCAGACCATATCTGTGGGACAGCAGAAATCCGGTTATGCTAATCTCTGCTCTCGAAAACACTGTACTATTACTTCTGACATTGTATCTAGTACTGGTTTCATTAATAACCTGGCGAAAGCATAGCGGAAAATACCTTAGAGAAATTATCTTCTACGACTCTTATATCATTTACAGCCTTGTATTTGTAATATTATTTGCCTTTTCTGTAGGATTAAGTACCGCAAACTTCGGAGCTCTTGTCAGGTATAAAATACCTTTGCTCCCGCTTTACCTTTCTACGCTGTTTATTATAGTCCGTAGTTTCAATAAAGAAAAGAAAAAAATAAGCATGTAGCTATTCTTTGGCAAAAGAATCGTTATATATTTGTAGTTTTTATGGATAAAACAAATAAGACAGCTCTTGTACTTGGCGCCGGTGGTTTTATTGGCAGCCATCTAGTTAAAAAGTTAAAGAGAGAAGGGTTTGTAGTTCGTGGTGTAGATCTTAAATATCCCGAATTCAGCAAGTCTGAAGCAGACGAATTCGTAATAGGTGACCTTCGGGACCAGATACTTTGCAAGAATATTCTCGACAGTTCCTTTGATGAAGTATATCAGCTTGCCGCTGATATGGGAGGAGCCGGCTATATTTTTACCGGAGAAAATGATGCAAACGTAATGCACAATTCCGCAACCATTAATCTGAACATTGCAGATCTCGCAGCAAAACATAAAGTTGGAAAGATCTTTTATTCCTCATCAGCCTGCATATATCCCGAACATAATCAAATGGACCCGAATAATCCCGACTGCTCAGAAGAATCTGCTTACCCTGCAATGCCCGACAGCGAATACGGATGGGAAAAGCTTTTCAGTGAAAGATTATATTTTTCATATAAAAGGAATTATGGGCTGGATGTAAGAATAGCCAGGTTTCATAACATATTCGGTCCCGAAGGGACATGGCAGGGCGGAAAAGAAAAAGCACCAGCCGCTATATGCAGAAAAGTTGCTGCCGCAAAAGAAGGAGATTCTATTGAAGTATGGGGCGATGGACTTCAGACCAGATCTTTTCTTTATATCGACGAATGTCTTGAAGGTATCCGCAGGCTTATGGATTCTGATAGTTTCTTTGGTCCTGTTAATATCGGCTCTGATGAAATGATCTCTATCAATAATCTGGCAAAAATGGTTATTGAAATATCGGGTAAAAAATTACAGGTAAAAAATATTCCGGGACCTCTTGGTGTAAGGGGAAGAAATTCTGATAATAGACTTATAAAAGAAAAGCTTGGTTGGGCACCTTCTATTTCACTTAAGATTGGTATTACTGAAACATACAAGTGGATATCAGATCAGGTAATTATCGTTAAATAAACGCTAATCATCTGATTTATGCTTTTTAACTCACTCCACTTCGTTTGCTTTTTTGTAATAATTACTCCGCTTTATTTTCTATTGCCGCATAAGTTTCGCTGGTTTCTGCTTCTTGCTGCCAGCTGCTATTTTTATATGGCTTTTATTCCTGTTTATATTCTTATACTCGGATTCACAATTGTAATTGATTATTTTGCGGGAATATGGCTTGAAAACAATACAGGTAAAAAACGAAAGTGGTTCCTTATCGCCAGCCTTATTGCCAATATTGGAGTACTGGCAGTCTTCAAATACTATAATTTTCTTAATGAGAATTTGTCCGTTTTCCTAAATTCTTTCGGATACGAAAACAGTATACCCAACCTGGGGATTCTTTTGCCTATAGGTCTTTCCTTTCACACTTTTCAGGCAATGAGTTACACAATTGAAGTGTATAATGGCAACCAGAAGGCCGAAAGGAATTTTGGGATTTACGCCCTGTATGTCATGTACTATCCACAGCTGGTTGCCGGCCCTATCGAGCGTCCGCAGAACCTGCTTCACCAGTTTTACGAAAAGCATTATTTCGATTACCACAGGATAACAGAGGGACTTAGATTAATGCTGTGGGGGCTGGTAAAAAAAATGGTGATAGCCGATCGTCTGGCTGTTTTTGTAAACGAAGTATATAACGAACCTCAGCTTTATGGCGGATTCCCTTTGATATGGGCGACATACTTTTTTGCATTCCAGATCTATTGCGACTTTTCGGGATACAGTGATATTGCTATCGGTGCATCAAAGATCATGGGAATAAACCTGATGGAAAATTTCCGGTTACCTTATTTTTCAAAATCAATAAGGGAATTCTGGACCCGCTGGCACATCTCACTTTCCTCGTGGTTCAAAAGCTACCTTTATATTCCGTTAGGCGGAAACAGAGTAGGTAAATGGAGAATGTATTATAACCTTATACTTGTGTTTGCAATAAGCGGATTGTGGCATGGTGCAAACTGGACCTTTATTCTGTGGGGGTTGCTCCACGGTCTTTATCTTGTTCTTGCAATTGTGTTTGCCGCTAATATCGACAGGATTGCAAACTGGTTCGCAAAAATGAAGATGGGAAATGTGTATAAACTGATCACAGTCTTCGTAACGTTTCATCTTGTACTGATAAGCTGGATCCTTTTCCGCGCCAAGTCGGCCTCAAATGCTTTATATGTCTTTACCAACAGTTTTAACGTCTCGTCTTCGGGACTGATAGGCGTTCCTACTATCTCTGCTTCGTTCTTTTATATCTGCATTGTATTAATAATATTTCTGCTGGTAACCGAGTATAAAAGAACCTTTACAACACTAAGTAAAAACATGAATGTTAATTACTTCAAGATCTTCTTTCTGATAATGCTTATTATTATTTTCGGGATGTTCGAAGAACAAGAATTCATATATTTCCAGTTCTGACCATGAAAAAACTTTTTGCTGAAATATCGGTTTTATTGGTTGTATTAATTGCAGCAATGGGGATACTGGAATTCCTTTACCGGGATTATAAATCTCCTGTTGATTTTATTTTAGAGGATTTCGGGAAAAACAGGAATAAAACAAACGGAATTATTATCGGGAATTCTCATGCCGAAGCTCTGCTTACACCGACAATTACAGACAGTGTTCCGCTTATTAACATTTCGATGGGCGGACAGGATTTGTTCCACATGAAGATATTGCTGGAATACTGCCTGCCAAAAGCTGCGGTTAAATATGTTGTTTTTGGTCTTGATTACGAATTGCTTGGTTACAATTTCGCACAGGAACAGCAACTATGGAAGGACCGTTATTATTACAGAAGTTGCGGTAAAATGTACGACATGTCTTTTTCGAACAAATTGCTCGCTTCATCTAATTTTTTCCTCTCAAACAGAGATTTTAACTTTTTATTTACCAAACAGGCTGCAAGCAAACAGGGTTTCATACCTCCTGCTGTTTCGGGCAACAGAAACAAACAATGTAAAGACAGGGCCGAAGAACACTCTGTATACAAATACAGCAAAACTCTTGAAGCCGAAAATTACAGCATATTGACAGGGATTATTGATCTTTGTAAAAAAAATAACACACGCCTTATCTTTATAAACACGCCCAAATCAAGATGCTATGCAGAAAACTATAATAAGGAAGTAATTAAAAATGCTAAGTCCCGGTACGAAGAATTGTCAAAGACTTACAATGTTATTTATCTTGATTTGTTCAGTTCGCCTGAATTTAATGATGATGATTTTCTGGATTATGATCACCTGAACGAAAAGGGAGTAAAAAAACTGGTTGTTAAACTAAAGGAGCTTCTGGCAAAAGACAATGACAATGAATAAGCTGGTAAGAAAGAATATAAGCCGGATGCATTACGTTTTAATGTTGATTTCATTATCGACAGGTTACTTTTTATGCCATATTCTAACCCTTTACTTCAGCATTTTCCCCTGCCGCAAAAACAAAAAAGGAGATATTATCTTTTTCCCCTTCACACAACCGGGCAGTGATGGCTTCGAAAGGCGCATAAGGCAATACCTGCCGCTTTTTGAAAGAGACAATACTATTTATAAGGTTTGCAGTATTTATAACGACAGCATCATTCAGAAAATAATGGGAGGAAATGACATTGGCAGATACCGTCTTTTCAGAAAAATTTTCTGGATCCGTTTTTCACAGGTTCTGTGTGCAGCCCGGTATAAGTCGGTTTTTATACAGAGGGGGCTGTTTCCTTTGTATCCCGACCAGAAATCCCCGCATCTTGAAAAACTATTATACTGTATAAACAAAAATGTAACTATCGATTTCTGGGATTCAGTTTGGGTGTATAACTCTGATCTTGTTGATAAAACTATAAAATATTGCCGGCAGATAAGCTGTGTAAATAAATTTGTTTACGATCATTTTAAACAATCAAATAAAAATAAAAAGATATTCCCAATAGGTGTTGATCTTAAGAAATATAAAATAAAAACAGACTACCAGACAACTAACCCGGTGCGGCTATTTTACACGGGCAATCCAGCCAACGTAGAGGAATTTTTAGGTGTTGTAAATCCTGTTTTAAATGAAATATCTGAAAAAACTAAAATAATTCTAGTTCTGGTAACAAGGCAGAAACTTGATACAGGAAAGATCCGAAGCGAGTTTCATGAATTCAGCGAAGATACCTTTTTCGATCTGCTTGCTGGCTCCGACATTGGATTATATGCAGTAGAGGATTCAGAGATAAGCAAAGGCAAGATGGCCATGAAAGTACTGGATTATCTGTCGGCCGGACTTCCTGCAGTAGCTTCACCGTACGGAATATTGCCCGGTGCTGAAAACGAAAAAAACCTGTTAATTGCAAATGATAAAGAAGAGTGGATATCTGCAATAACCAGATTATGCAATGATTTTGAACTCAGGAAAAAGCTAGGTACCGAAGGCCGGAAAACAGCAGAAAGGGAACATAATCTGGAAGAGTCATACATGCAGTTCAGAAAAATGTTATTAGAAACAAACGCTTAGACATTAATTCTCTATTCTGGTTTTAAACTGTAACTGCCTTTAAAAATAATATATTTGTAAAAAAAACGGATGTGCGGAATTGGCGGAATATTATTCCCTGAAAACAGAGCTGTTGATCTGCAGGCGCTTAAGCTTATGGGGGAATCCATTAGTCACAGAGGACCCGATCAGGAGGGATTCTGGATTAATAATGAGGCATCAGTTGGTTTCGTTCATAAAAGACTGTCGATAATTGACCTTTCGGAAAAAGGCCGGCAGCCCATGCATTACCTTGGCCGGTATACAATTGTTTTTAACGGTGAAATATATAACTATATCGAGATCAGGAACGACCTGGAGAAAAAGGGAGTGGTATTCTCGACCGTTAACGACACCGAGGTGATACTTGCGTCTTTTCATGTTTACCGCGAAAAATGTCTGGAACATTTTAATGGCATGTTTGCCTTTGCAATATGGGACAGCGAAACAAAGCAGTTATTCTGTGCAAGGGACCGGTTTGGAGAAAAACCATTTTTTTATCATTTCAACGGAAAAACCTTTCACTTTTGTTCCGAAATAAAAGGTCTGTTTGCCGCAGGAGTTGAAAGATCTGTAAGCCGCCAGATGTTGTACAGATATCTAAAATGGGACCTGATTGAAAACCCACTTGACCCCGAAGAAACATTTTATAATAATATTAAAAGACTGCCTCCTTCCTGTTATCTCGAAATAAAGAACTCTGAATTATACTGCAGAAAGTACTGGGATATAAATCTGGAAAATAAAGCTCCTGCTATTGAAATTCAGGACGCAGCAGAAAACTATCTGGAAATATTGAAAGATTCGGTTAAGATCCGGTTAAGGTCAGATGTGCCTGTTGGCTCTTCGTTGTCGGGAGGTCTTGATTCATCTTCAATTGTTTCGATCGTAAATTCAATAAAAGAACCAGGCCATAAACAATTTACATTCTCGGCACGATTTCATGAAAAAGAATTCGACGAAGGTTATTTTATTGATATTATGACAGGCAACTGCGATCTGACCCCGCTAAATACTTATCCCGACGAAAACCTGTTTTTAAGCCAGATAGAAAAGATATTCCATCATCAGGAAGAACCCTTCGGCTCAGCAAGTATTGTTGCACAATGGGAGGTGATGAAACTTGCAAGAAAAAACAACATAACTGTTCTGCTTGACGGTCAGGGTGCAGATGAGATACTTGCGGGTTATCAGAAATATCCGGAAATATTCCTTCGTGAGATGATGAAAAAATCTGTCGGCAGATTCAAGGCGGAGCGAAAAGGGATACTTGATGTTCTGGGAAAAAATTACAGTGCAAATTCAATTTTTCTGACAGAAACATTTTTCCCCGGCATGCTTCGTTTCGGAGGGCGGGTTAAAAGGTCTTTGCTTTCAGATAAAGACAATATCACATTTAATAAAGATTTTATAAATTCAATATCTAAAGAAAGGCCACCATTTACTAACTATAACACCATTAATGAAACGCTATACCACGATACCTTTAAATATGGATTAAAGAATCTTTTACGTTTTTGCGATCGCAATGCAATGGCTTTTGGCGTAGAGGTCCGTTTGCCATATCTTGATCACCGCCTTGTAGAATTTGTTTTTTCCTTACCGTCCGGATTCAAGATCAAAGGTGGGTATTCAAAATATATTCACCGTAAGGCAATGGAGAATTCACTTCCCGGAGAAATTTGCTGGAGGAAAGACAAAATGAGCTATCAGGTGCCGCAGGACCAGTGGCTTAAAAAGAAAAAAACAAAGGACCTGCTTGAATCTGCCAAAACCTTACTGGTAAATGAAAATATCCTGTCCGGAAAGACAACCCACGACCCGTGGCAAATGATTATGGCTTCGTTTATGCTTCGTTAAATTTATAAGCAGGTATTCGCTTTTTTCAGGACACCTTCCCATCGGTTAGTCGGGGGACAAACCGATGTGAAGTTAAAAGCTTACCCCGCCCTTGCTGTACATCACAATAAAAATTTATCTTTGCAGGTATTCATGAGTACCCATCTTCATATATCTGTATCACCTATCGAAAACGAAAGCCGCATTTTCAGGGCTGTCTCTTCGATTTCCAGACATTATACCAGCGACACGATACATATAAACGGTATATGGAAACCCGGTATTCCCGAAAAAGAGGAATTCGGAGAAAGAGTAATTATCACCCGATTCAAAATTTCTCCCCGTGGTGTACGCGGTTTTAAAAATATTCTGTTTTTTAAGGACTGGAAAAAAGCAATCATTAACCATTGGCAAAACAAAGAACTCTCTATTGTTCATTGCCATAGCATACTGGACCTGAGAATTGGTGTGGTCTTAAAAAAACAACATAACTGTAAACTAGTGTACGATGCGCACGAACTCGAAACAGAACGGAATGGATTGAGCGGCATAAAAAAACTATTTGAAAAACATCTTGAAAAGAACCTGATTAAGCAGGTTGATGAAACGATTGTTGTAAACGAATCAATTGCTAAGTGGTACAGAAATAAGTATCCTGAAGCTCGGATAACAGTTGTAAGAAATATCGCCCGATTCCATAAAGTACAGGAGAGTAAGATAAAGCCCGATTATTTCAGGTACCTATTCAATATTCCACCCGAAGCACTTGTATTTATTTATCTGGGATCGCTTCAGAAAGGACGCGGGATCGAAATGCTGATACGTTTGTTTACAGCGAAACGTTCACATCATATTGTATTTATTGGCTATGGTCCGCTTAAAACATTTGTCAAAGAAGCATCACTTGCAAGCTTCAATGTTCATTTTCACGAAAAAGTTCCGGAAGATCAGGTTGTTGACGTTGCCTCAAAGGCAGATATTGGATTGTCCCTTATCGAGAATACCTGCTTGAGCTATTATTACTGTCTGCCAAACAAGATCTATGAATACCTCTATGCAGGAATACCTGTTTTATGCAGTAATTTTCCCGAAATGAAAGCTTTGCTTGAAAAATTTAACGCTGGCTGGACAACGGGTCCGGATTATAATAGCGTTGAACAGACCATTGCCGCAATAACCAGAGAAAAGATAAATGATGTCCGTAAGAATTTAAAGGGAATACAGATAGAGCAATGGGAAACCGAAGAAAACATTCTAATTTCTATTTACCAAAGATTAACAAAAGATGATAGCTATAATTGATTATAATACCGGAAATCCGAATTCCGTTTCAAACATGCTTAAACGGATAGGATACAAATGCCATATTACTGCTTTGAAAGAGGAGATTGCACAAGCTGACGCTATTGTGATTCCAGGAGTGGGAACCTTCGATAACGGGATTAGAAATCTTTTAAATTCAGGTCTTTCCGATATACTTAATCAAAAGGCTAAGGTCGAAAAAGTTCCTGTCCTTGGAATTTGTCTAGGCATGCAGCTGATGTGCGAAAGCAGCGAAGAAGGCTCGGAAAAGGGGCTCTGTTGGTTCCATGTGCCGGTCGTAAGGTTTTCTGCAGAAAAAAGTCCAGGGCTTAAGATCCCTCAAATTGGATGGAATTCTGTACAATTCAACCCGGAAATAAAATTTACATCACATCTATCTATACCTCAAAAATTCTATTTCGCAAACTCTTATCATCCTGAATGTAAGGACAAGAATCTAATTTTATGCCATTCCGAATACGGTTATACTTTTGTTTCAGGTTTAATTCATGAAAACATTTGCGGAGTTCAGTTTCATCCCGAAAAGAGTCATCGCTTTGGTATGGATTTTCTTAAACAGTTTTTTGATTCGTACATCAAATGAGGCCACGAGTAATTCCTGTCTTGCTGATTGATGAAAACAATCGTCTTGTTAAAACAAGATGTTTTCAGAACCCGGTATATATTGGGGATCCTCACAATGCTGTCAGAATTTTTAATGAAAAAGAAGTAGATGAAATAATTTTTCTTGATATTAAAAAATCAAGGATGCACAAACCCCCTGACATTGCTTACCTAAAAAAACTGGCCGGTGAATGTTTTATGCCTACATGCTATGGTGGTGGTATTACACGTTTGAGTGAAATAGAAACAATTCTGATGTCGGGGTTTGAACGTGTTTCAATCAATAGTTCGATATTAGAGAACCCTGAATTTATTTCTGATATTGTAAAATCTTTTGGATCTTCTACACTTGTTGTGGCTATTGATGTGATTGCCGTTAAAGGTGGGGAATATTCATTATTCCATCCCGTAAATAGAGAACCGGTTTCAACAAACCTTTTTCAATATATTAAGAGGGTCGCCGATTTGGGTGCGGGTGAAATTCTTGTTAACTCTGTACACCTTGATGGAACAGGTATGGGCTACGACCTGAATCTTATTAAACAGGTCTCATCAATGGTCTCTGTTCCAATTATTGCATGTGGAGGATCTTCGAATTATGCTGATTTTTTAGAAGCTGTAAAAGCTGGAGCTTCTGCCGTTTCAGCAGGCCGTCAATTTGTATTCTACGGAAAGCATAACGCTGTTCTTATACAATATCCCGAAAGCTCACAAATAAATAAGGTTTTCAACGTTGACTGCTAAATCTGAAAATATTATCTGTTCACGTTGTATCCTTGATACAGAAACATACCCTGATATTAAACTGGGGAACAACGGCATTTGTGATATTTGTAAAATATACGACCATCTGGTAGTAAAAAACGTAAAACAAGGGGACGAAGGTAAAGCAATATGCGAATCAATAGTAAGGCAAATCTCCCAAAACGGAAAGAATAAGGAATATGATTGCATAATTGGCTTAAGCGGAGGGGTCGACAGTTCGTACCTCTGTTATCTTGCTGCAAAGTGGAAATTAAAACCACTGGTTGTACATGTTGATAACGGGTGGAACAGTGAACTTGCTGTATATAACATCGAAAATATTGTAAAAAAACTGAACCTTGATCTTTATACTTATGTTATCGACTGGGAAGATATGAAAAACATGCACCTTGCGTTTTTAAGAGCGTCAGTTGTCGACATTGAATTACCTTTCGATAACATGTTTATGGCAACATTATTTAAAGTAGCAAGAAAATTTTCGGTTAAGAATATCCTTTTAGGAATCAACTTTTTATCTGAAGGATATTTACCTCCTAACTTTAATCACAACAAACTTGACTCGATAAATATTCGGGCTATACATAAGAAATTTTCAGGGAAAAAAATCAGGGATTTCCCTCTTATCAATAACTTCAAAATGTTTTATTACACAAAAATTCTGGGATATAAAACATATTCGTTATTAAATTATATTGACTACGATAAAGAGAAAGCCAAGATTGAACTTGAAAAAAGTATAGGCTGGAGGAATTACTACGATAAGCATTTTGAAAATGTTTTCACAAGATTCTATCAAGGATACATTCTGCCTGTAAAATTTTCGATAGATAAGCGAAAGGCACATCTTAGTACCCTTATCTGTTCCGGGCAGATTAGCAGAGAAGAAGCGCTGAAACTGAACGCATCAAATGCTTATAAAACATCCGATCTTTGTCTTCAGGATATGGAGTTTGTAATAAAAAAACTGGACATAACTGAAAGTGAATTTTTCGACCTTATGAATTTGCCTATTAAAAAACACACTGAATATGCTTCTGTTATGAATATTTACAGCAGGGTAAAATGGATTAAAAAAAACCTCCTTTTTAAAAAAGCTAAAATATAATGGCTGAAAATAAAAATCTTGCCGCTGCTGTAAGAAATTCCTTCATTTATTCTCTTTCTGGCCTCATCCTAAGAGCATCTTCAGTTTTTTTGTTTCCTGTATTTACTCTTTATCTCACTAAAGCCGATTACGGTATTCTCTCGATCACTCAATCTATTTCCTCAGTTCTCGCCATTTTAATCTCTGTGGAATTATCCAGAGGTGTTACCCGCTTTATTTATCTGAAAGACTTTGAAGCCAGACCAAAAGGGCAGATTGTGGGAAATGCTCTTCTATTGATTGTTTTTTCAAACCTGCTGTTCTGTGCAACCTTCTTATTGTTAGGCACATATATCCTTAAACCGGTATTAGGAGAAATTCCCTTTTACCCATACATGTTTTTTACATTGCTTTCTATGCCTTTAACTTCTGTCTTTGATTTCTATAGAAGTTATTTAAAATCTGTTCATTCAGGTAAAAGTGTTTTTATTCTTGAGATGCTATATTACAGCGGAAATATACTTATGAACTTCGTTTTTGTAGTATTTTTTGGAATGGGTGTAATGGGTATCATTTACAGCACACTGATTATTGGAATTGTATTTATTGTATATTTTGTGTTGTATCCGCTAAAGGAATTCCTTTACAGACCAGATTTAAAAATCATAAAACCTCTTTTAAAATATACCTTCCCTCTTTTTCTTTTTATTCTGCTTGGATTCATACTTGAAAGCACCGACAGGTTTTTTTTAAATTCATACCTTGGTGTTGATATATCCGGGGTTTATTATATCGCTCTTACCTACGCCACAATATTTTCTGCTGTTAAAGAAGCTTTTAATTCGGCTTTCGTTCCCTGGTACTTCTCAAATAAAGAAACCCTGACACCAAATGAAGTTAAAAAACTATTTCAATATATTTTTATTGGAGCAGGGATTATTTGTGCTGCAATGTCTATGTTCAGCTATGAGGTTTTATATGTCCTCTCAAGCAATCCCGAGCTTGTAAAAGCTGCAGACTATGTCCCGTTTATGGTTATGTCATTATATATTGTTTTTATCGGTCAGTTTTATAATATTCCTGTCCTGTACAAGTTAAAAGAGTCACGATCGTTAATATATTCAAACCTTCTGGCAGTTATAGTGTTGATTGCACTTTGTCCAATAACAATACCTGAATTCAGAGAGTACGGAGCCATCATATCAAGGATGACAGCATTTGCAGTTATGACTGCCGTACAACTTTATTTATGTAAAAAACATACCGACGTTCCTGTTGAAGTATTGATGGTTACTATAATGGTGATATTTTTTCTTGGGATAGCAAATCTGAATTTTTTGCCATTTGAATACCCCTATAGGCTTCTTATAAAACTTTTGATCTTTGGAGGGTTTTCTTGGGCCTATTTATATAAACTGAATATCAGATATAACATCTTTGCGTATCTGAAAAAATCCATTTTCAAACAGAGCACATAGTTCTATTCAATGATTTTGGAATATTGTCTATATTTGGTAATCTGATTTTAGTTTCATTGACAATAAATAATCAAAATGAATTTTATGTCTAATTTCTTACAGAAGAACAGTCGTACAGTAATCCTGATAGTTTTGCTCGGGTTTATAGTCCGTTTAGCTTTTATGTTCTTTGTAGCTAAAAGTTATTTTGGCAGAGAGAATATATATCTTGATAGGGATTTTACCGCATGGTCTGTCACTTTTGAGAATCTTTTAAAACACGGCGTTTTTAGTTACGACCTAACGGAAGAATACGGTTATTTCGGAAGAATGCCGGGATATCCTCTTTTTATTGGAATATTTTATCTAATAACAGGTAACTGGGAATCATCACTCCCTCTTATTGCATGGGCTCAAATATTACTTGATTGTCTTGCGATATTTCTTGTATATAAAATTGGTGAAATGATATTTAAGAACCGAAAAATATCTATTCTCCTAAGTATACTTTACTCCCTATATCCATTTATTATTGTTTGGAATCCAGTAGCATATTCGGAATCTGCAAGTATCTTTTTCATGATACTTTTTGCATATTTTTTACTAAAAAACACCAACATTTCAGTTTTTCTGGCCGGACTGGCAATTTCTGCTGCAATTCACTGCAGGCCTCAGTTACTGTTACTTGCCCCAATCGGTGTGTTGTTTTTTTTATATGGATATAAATTAAAAACCCTTCCATATAAAAAAGCTCTGCTTTACATTTTTGCTGTTTTTCTGTTATACGGATGGTGGCCTCTTAGAAATTATTTCGGATATAATAAAGTTATTCTGACACATGACATTAGGGCTTTTGATAACGCCGAAGAGGACTTCGTTTCTTTTCTTCAGTATATCTATTCAGTAAAAACAGAATTTGAACCTCAGTTTTCACAGATACTCCATAACCAAAAAGTTGAAATGCCTGAAATTGCATATTCGTTGCCAGGTGATTCTGCAAAACTTGAAATGGCTCTGTTTCTGGCCAAAAACTATGGGGCAAGTTTCAGCCGTTGGAGCGGCTACTGGAAAAAACCTTTTACAGAACCTAATTATAATAAGGAAATCAGCATTCTCTTCGACGGTCTACGGGAGAACCAGATCAGGAATTATCCAATGCGATACTATGTATATCTGCCTTTGCAAAATCTGTCAAAAGCTCTTTTTAAATTAAAACTTAACGATACAAAAACAATGGCCAGGAAGCTGGCTTCGTTACTTTTTGTATACAGAACCTTTCTTCTGCTTTCGGGCATTTTTGGATTTATCATTTTATGGAGAAAGAAGTTGTTAAGTCCATTTATTGTTGTGGTAGTAACATATTTCATCCTGCTGTACCTTTTCCTTTGCGCAGGCACCGGTCCTCAATTCCGTAATATTGAAATGAGGTATTTTCTTCCTGCCGACGTACTGATGATTATCCCTGCCGCATTCTTTCTTTATTTTATTTACGAAAGATTCAGACCAAAAAAAGTAAACCCGGTTTGAATTTTACTGAATTATAAATGTAAATAAAATGTGCGGCATTGCAGGATATATTGGAACTCTAAACAACGGGATAACAGAACAATTCCGCAAAAGCCTTTTGCACCGTGGCCCTGATCATCAGGACTTCTGGAAAAAAGAAAACACAATCCTTTATCATGCCAGGCTTAAAATAATTGACGTATCACAGGCTGCAAACCAGCCAATGATATCGCATTGCGGCAGATATGTTATGATTTATAACGGTGAAGTCTATAACTTTAACGAGATAAAAAAAGAGATAATTGAAAAGCGTCCTGGTTTTGTCTTTCGCACAGCATCCGACAGCGAAGTAATTCTTGAAGCATTCTGGTTGTGGGGTGCAGGAATGGTTTCGAAACTCAACGGAATGTTTGCTATTGCCATTTATGATATTGCAGACGAAAAGCTGTTCCTGTTCCGAGACCGCATAGGCGAAAAGCCTCTTTATTATTATCACCGCAACGGAGTATTTGCTTTCGCGTCTGAACTTAAGGCTCTGGCCGGTTTGCCCGTAGACAAAGGCGGTTTAAACAATAACGCTCTTTATTACTATCTTAACCTGGGATATGTTCCTGAACCATACACTATATGGAATAATGTCAGCAAATTCCCTAAAGCTTCGTTCGGAGTCTTTAAAGAGGGGCAACTTGCTGTTACAAAATACTGGGAACCGCCTGTTATAAGCTCATCCGAACGGAGACCTTTAAACTCCGATACAGAAAATGAATTTGAATCATTGCTTGAGGATTCGGTTAAAAAACGCCTTATTAGCGATGTGCCTATAGGATTATTGCTTAGCGGCGGAACAGATTCCAGTCTTGTTTCGGCGATGGCACAGAAAGGACTTTCTTCGAAACTTAAGACATTCTGCATTGGATTCGAAGACAAGGAAAAAGATGAATCGGCCTGGGCTGAAAAAGTTGCCGGACATATCGGAACAGAACATCATAATCTTGTTTTTACCGAAAAAGAAGCGCTTGACCTGGTACCTGAAATCATAAACTGCTACGACGAACCTTATGCCGACAGTTCAGCTCTCCCTACCATGCTGGTTTCGCAGCTTGCCCGAAAACATGTAACAGTTGCTTTAACCGGAGACGGTGGCGACGAACAATTTCTGGGTTATGGTTCGCATAAATGGGCTGAGCGTCTGGCTGATCCAATTGTTTTTTCTGCCCGTTTTCCTCTTGCATTCTTGCTCAGCATGGGCGGTTCGCGGTATAAGCGTATTGCTGAAATACTGAGATATAACAGAACCGATAATCTTTACTCTCATATCTTTTCGCAGGAACAATATATGTTTTCGGCAAAGGATATTAAACGTATTTCTGCTAATGGGTTATTGAGTGGTCACAGTGTTTTCGAAAGCTATAAAAAATGTATCCTAAGGCCGGCAGAAAAACAGGCTCTTTACGATCTGCTTTATTATCTGCCCGACGATCTGCTGGTAAAGACCGACCGGGCCTCAATGAAATATTCGCTTGAACTGCGCGCTCCCCTGCTCGATCACCGACTTGTGGAGTATTCCCTGTCGCTACCATACGAAGCAAAATTTAATAACGGTACAGAAAAACATCTGCTTAAAAAGATACTGAACAAACACATTCCCGAAGAAATGGTATATCGTAAAAAACAGGGCTTTTCTGTTCCTTTGAACAGTTGGCTGAAAAACGAGCTAAGACCAATGGTAGAACTTTATTTGTCGCAAGAAAATATTAATAAATCGGGTATCTTTAACGGTGGTGAGGTCTGCCGTATTAAAAACAGGTTTTACAGTGGCAAATATGACTTTTATTATGTAAGAATATGGCAACTTCTTATTTTACAGATGTTCCTCGAGAAACATGGACAATAATAAAACCATATTATACATTACTTACGACGGACTTACCGATCCCCTAGGTCAGTCGCAGATATTACCGTACATATACAGATTGTGCGACAAAGGCTTTAAGTTTTCGATAATTTCTTTTGAAAAAAAAGACCGTTTAGAAAAATACGGAAAAGAGCTAAATAAAAAACTTTCAGAACGTAACATCTCCTGGCTTTACGGAAAATTCCGTTCGGGCATTCCCGGGTTCTCTAAAATGGCTGACCTTAATGAAATGCACAGCCTGAGCCGAAAAGCATACACTGAGTTTAACCCGGATATCATTCACTGCCGCAGCTATGTTGCTTCGCTGGCCGGACTGTCTCTCTCAAAAAAATACGGCGTCCCTTTTGTCTTTGATATGCGCGGACTCTGGGCCGACGAACGTTTCGATGCAGGAATATGGAGCAGGAGTAATCCCTTACGTAAAATGCAATACTGGCATTTTATTAAAAAGGAAAAGGAATTCCTCACTCATTCCGCTCACGTGGTTTCGTTAACTTACAAAGCTCTGGTAATACTTGAGCAAAGGCACAACATTGACCTTAAAAATAAATCCACAGTTGTACGCACCTGCACCGACACCGCTTTTTTCAATACAAAAAATCGTGACTTAAACAGGAAAGAAATTAGACAGACCCTCGGCATCGGGGATGATGTTTTCATGCTCATATACTCTGGCAGTACCGGCACATGGTATATGATGAAAGAGATGATCGACTTTTTTTCGATACTGCTGAAAAAGAAACCCGACAGCCGTATGCTTCTTCTTACCAATTCGTCTCCCGAAGAGGTAAAGCCATTGCTGAACGAAAAAATAAGGGATAATATTTTTATACGCTCTGCCTCATACGGTGACGTCTGCAAATGGCTAAACGCCTGCGATGCAGGCATGTACTTTATTCATCCCTGGTTCTCCAAAAATGCTTCAACCGCAACAAAAACCGGCGAAATGGCTGCCTGCGGACTACCCGTTGTTGCAAACGCTATAGGTGACATGGCTGAAGTATTTGAAAAATATAAACTGGGTGTAATTGTTAAAGAATTCAACGAAAACGAATACAACAAAGCTTTAGACCAGCTCCTGCATATGACCGGAGAAAAAATTGAAATACCCGAAGAGTATAAGATTGAGGATGCGGTGGAGAAGTATGGAAGGGTATATTTTAATATAAAAAGATAAATAATTATTTGCATCAAATCAAACCTCAATCTTGAGGTTAATCTTTTGCATAATTAAAAGCAAATTCAAAATATTGAAAAATAAAATAATGAAGAATACCTTAATCATAATATCCTCTCATCTACTTTTAAGTTGACTATTTCTCCTTATAAATTATTACATCGTAATTGAAAGTGGTTCTTTCAGTATCGTTTTCATCAATGTTTCTGTCAATAGTTATACTGACCTTTACAACTTGTTCCTTTTCAATATTATAATCGATGTTTTTGGGGACCCATACTACCTTGTCCCTGCCCGAATAATCAATCTCATATTCGACAGGTTTTCCATTCAATGTCATTTTTATCTCTGGATTTACAACCGAGAACTTATAGTTATAGCTTTGAAAAGACCATCTGTAAAAAACAATATTATTTGGTACAGGTCCAGGAGGAGGCCAAGAAATAAATTCTTTACTGTACCCTTCAACTACAGAGTCGGGGAACTGCTCTCCAAAAACCCAGAATGCTATTGTACTTCCGGTTGCACCGTATGCAAAATATTTAGTCTCGGGTTGAACCAGCCATCCTCTGTGCCCTACCTCTTTGTTGTTTTCACCTGAATCTTCGAATTGCTGATCGATACAATCCGCAAGAGCGAATCCTTGTCCCAGATTGCAGTTTCTAGCGCCTCGAGCGGCATCTTCTGAATAACATTTCCAGTCTGTTCCCGGTTCGTGACTAAGTTCTCCCTGAGCTTTCATACATAGTGCTGCCGCCTGGCAATACCTGTTCTTTGTTGAATCGATCTCACATTCGTCAGGCAAGCCGGCAAGCCTTCGAAAGAAATTTAACCTCTGCATTGTTTTTTTCTGCGCAAAAAGTGAAATCGTCCCGGGTCTGCATTCCTCTACCGAACCCGTCCAGCCAAGTTCGTCAGCAGAGAATTCAGTCGCAATATAATTAACCTTATAGTCCTTACTTACACATTCCCTTTTTAACATTACAAGATTTTTATCTGATGGAAACATTTTCAATGCATGACCTATCAACATCTGAGCTTTCGAAAAATTCTGCTTATCTATTTTTTCCCTTATGTGCTGATTGAAGTAATTTCTGGCAAAGGCATCAAGCGATCTCATTGCAGGAAAGCTTAATTTCCAGAATCTGAGTTCGTTTATTTCTTTTAAACTGCAATCGAAATTTTTAATGCCTTCAACAAGTTGAGACTCGTAAGACGAAAGGAGATTCTTCAAATGGACCGATTCTCCGAATTGTCTTTGGAAAAGCAATATTGCAAATCCCCTTGCCCTGAAATCAGATTTGTTTTCATCGATGAACTTTAAAGCAAGGTCTTTGGGTTCAGAATGTGAATATCTTTTGTTTATCTCAAGGTATTCCTTGTATAGCTCTAAACTTACTTTCTGGGATTTAATATATGAATCAAGAATTGCTTTCTTTAAGCAATTATTAATTACATCCATTGTTTTGCCTTGCCCAGGGAGGCTGTCAAGGGAAAACCGATAAAGGCTGTCGAGGTCAGCAAATGACGACGAATCCGGAGAATCATCCATTGAGACTTCATTCGTTACAATTTCAATATAATCCCTTGCGGGTTTAAGGAAACGTTCATCGGATCCATACTTGTTATATCCTTTGATTGCTTCGCGGGTATAACATTTTATATCTGATGATGAACCGGCTGCAACAGATCTTACCAATATCAAAAGTTTATAGTCGGCCGACTTTTTAAGATGCTCCGGAAAAAGTATATTTATAAAGTCGAACAGCCTTAATGCATGGCTGTATAATCCCATATCTGTTAAGATTCCGGCAACCGAATTTAAGTCGGAGTAAAAAGCAGTATCGGCCTTTTCTCCTTTAAGGTATCTGTAGTAGTATTCACGCAGGCCTGTATTTAAATATTGTATCCCATACGATTCCTGCCCTGCAAGCAAGTATGAGCGTCCGACATAAAAGTAATCGCGCTGGTCGTTCAATGTATTAAGTACCTTTTCATAATATGCTATCAGCTTTTCAGCATCACCGGCATATCCAATTTCATCACCTTTTCTGAACAGTTCCCTTCTCAGGGCTTCGTATTCAGCACTGTTTTCCTTAAGGAAACTTCCCGATTTATCTTTTTTCCTAAGCGAGGCCATAAATGTTAAAACCTTGTCGTTTGCCTTCTTGTACTCGGGTTTGTATAATGGATCGGATTCGCTTATTTTAGCGATCTCAGCCCACGCCTTAGCTTCGTAAAGTATTGCATAAAGGTCTTTACTGTCCTTCTCTCTTGCCTTTTCGCATAACTTTATACATTTGTCGTAGTTACCGGTTTTAAAAGCATCGGCATATTTGCCCTTTTGTGCAAAAAGAATTACAGTTGGTATAAAAAATATAAATACAATTAGGGTAAAAATCTTTTTCATTCAACATATATTATTTCAAAAATAATGAAATCTATTAAGTAAATATCAAATTATTACTAATACTATTTCGTCTTTTTAAAATTAAAAAGGTCTTATTAATACCTATCCGGAATCTGATTCAATAACTTTTGCAGTACTACATTTTACGGAAGATCGTCCTTAAGTGTGATCTTGATATTCGACTCTTCTCCCTCAACAAGAACTATTTTGATACCCGACTTTTCCACAACTGATGCTTCGTCGGTAAAAGTTTCGCTGTATCGCTGCTCGAAAGCCTTTTTAAGAATTGCAGATTTAAATCCCTGAGGTGTCTGGACCCTTACATAGTTCTTTCTGTCAACACTTTCGCTGCCGGCCTTTGTTATCCTCCTGATTGAATCGCTAACGCTTATTACTGGTATTGCAGCACCATTTTTATGTACCTGCTTAACAACTCTGTCAATAATATCATACGAAACAAAAGGCCTAACGGCATCATGCACCAAAATTATTCCATCATCCGGACATTTTGTAAGAGCATTTTTTACCGAATGGAATCGTGATTTTCCTCCTTCAACAACGATATGTCCGGGAACAAATTCCATTTTTTCAGTCAACTTTTTCCAGTAAGTTATACTCTCTTTATGCATTGCCACAATGATAGTTATTCCTGGTGAATATCTGCTAAACGCAACTATTGTATGCCATAAAACAGGCATGTCATCCACAACAGCAAATTGCTTTGGAACATCTCCTCCAAATCTTGTACCTGTTCCACCTGCTGCAATAATTACGGTTATTTTTTCTGCTGTTCTCATTCTTTTGGTTCAACGTGAATTGTTACTTCAGTGCTTTCGAGTTTGCTTTCTATCTCTTTTTCTATCCTGTCGCAGATCTCATGTGTCTGAACAAGTGAAAGGTCTCCGGGAAGTTCAAGGTGAAAGTCGACAAACCTGTATTTGCCCGACTGCCTTGTTCTGAAGTTGTGATATTTGTATTTAACAAGTACTTCTTCTATCATTTTCATTTCCTCGGCTGGCATAGCCTTGTCTATAAGAGGATTAAAAGCGTTTCTTAACAGAATATACGATTCGTACAGAATATAAATTGCAACAAGAATTGCAATTATCGGATCAAGGATTTCATAACCGGTCAACATTATAACAACTATACCAACCAGGATTCCTGCAGAAGTAAGAACGTCAGCTTTAAGATGGAGAGCATCTGCTTCAAGTGCAATTGATCTTGATTTCCTTGCAACTTTGTAGAGGTATCTGCTGACAAAAAAATTCACCAGCGACGAAACTCCCATAACCGCTACTGCATATTCAAGATTTTCAAGCGGTTTGGGATTGCGAAGTGAATCTATAGACTCAACTATTATCCAGGCAGCAGCAACAAATATCAGCAATGCTTCAATAACACCAGACACATTTTCGAATTTTCCGTGACCGAAAGGATGGTCTTTGTCTGCAGGCTTATCGGATATTTTTACAGAAAAGAACGCAATGAAAGAAGCAGCCAAATCCATACCGCTGTGCAAAGCTTCTGAAATAATACTTACTGATCCGCTTAACAATCCAACAACTACCTTAATACCAATAAGAAAGGTATTGGAAAAAATTGAAATTGCAGCTGCTTTTACTTTCTCATTCATGGTGCAAAATTATATCATTATTTATGTCCAAAGAAATAATTTTCATTGAGTAATTACCAATTTATTACCAGTTATTGTGCTGTTTTATATCACCTTAAGACTTCTTTTCTCATATTATTTAAATATTCTTTCATTTTTCCGATTTTTCTTATTAATAATAATGTGCTTTATAAACTTTGTCATATATTTGTGCTTTAATTCTTTTTTGAATCAGTATTTTAAATTTTGTTTCCATAAACATTTAAATCCAGTAATATGAAAAAGCTATTATTAGCATCGTTTCTTTTATTTTGCGCATTTTATGTAAGTGCACAAAGTGCCTATTACACCTGTTTTGTTGATGACACTGTTGTTTTATCGATCACTGCTCCCACCGGAAGTATTCAATGGCAGGAGACAACCGACACAACGGGATCATGGACAAATATTGCAACCGCTGTTACAAATAATTACAATTACAAGATTACTGCTATCGGAACTGGATTCAAGTATTTCAGGGCTAGGGTTAGTAATCCCTCAGTCTGTTCTCTTGGTTTTTACTACAGTAGGATAATCAAATGCAGAATAGTAAGTAACGCATCTCAGATACAGGTTGGTGACATTTATGCAGGTGGCT
>Ga0074195_1001260_pt1 | contig 37092 bp, 32 predicted proteins | sample EPASupsiteHSE623_FD_64525 | JGI IMG/M metagenome (GOLD analysis project Ga0074195, IMG submission 64525) | Bioremediated contaminated groundwater from EPA Superfund site, New Mexico - Sample HSE6-23 | ecosystem: Environmental > Aquatic > Deep subsurface > Groundwater > Contaminated ... | reverse complement strand
GCATCCTGCAAGGGCGCGGTCGGAGCATCGGTGGGGTCCTGCACCGGCGGCAGGGGCAGGGTGAACCAAAAGGTGGTGCCACGGCCGTAATCCGAGCGCACACCCAACTCGCCCGCCATGAGCTTGATCAGCTTGGCGCAGATCGACAGACCGAGGCCGCTGCCGCCGTATCGCCGGGTGGAGGAGCTGTCGACCTGGGTGAACGGCTGAAAAAGTTTGTCGATCGATTCCGAGGTGATCCCCACTCCCGAATCCTCGACTTCGAACCTGAGCACATGGATGCTGTCGCTGGTTTCCTCTCGGCGCACCCGCAGGGAGATTGAGCCCCGATCGGTGAATTTGACGGCATTGCCCAGCAGGTTGACCAGCACCTGCCGCAAACGGTAGGCATCGCCCTGGTATTGCGGCGCCAAAGTCGGATCGATGTCGGCAGCGACCTGCAACCCCTTACGTTTGCCGGTCAACCGATACAGCGAGAGCAACTGATCGAGTAGGGCACACAGGTCGAAGGGCTCGACATCCAGCACCATCTTGTCCGCCTCGATCTTGCTGAAGTCGAGCAGGTTGTTGATCAGAGTGAGCAGACTGGTCGCCGAGGTGCGAATCAGTTGGGCAAAGTGCAACTGCCGGGGTTGCAGTTCGGTATCGAGCAACAGTTCGCTGATGCCGATCACCCCGTTCATCGGGGTGCGGATCTCGTGGCTGATCATGGCGAGAAAGTCGGACTTGGCCTGGTTGGCGGAGGCCGCCTGCCGGGCCTTCTGCCGCAATGTGCGATTTTCCCGTTCCAACCGCTGGACCTCGGCTTCGAGTTCGGCTATTCGCGCCTGGATTGTTGCCTGTCGATCCATGACTCAGGAAAAGAGAGAGAGTTGCCGGTACGCCGGTTTTCGTTGCGCCGCCGGCCGAGAGTCGGGTGGAGGAGAAAAGGCGGTCTGCGGCAACTCGGCGAGCAGGGAGGACGGCTGCCGTTCTTCCGCCCGCCCGCCAAAGACGGAGCGGGAACGACACCAGGTCAGGTAAAGCGCGGCGCTGGCCCGGGTGATACCGACGTAGAACAACCGACGTTCCTCCTCAAGATGTTTCTGGTGCGCTGCGGGCGCGAGATCTTCCCGCGGCGCGAGCGGGACGAATCCCGCCTCAAGCCCGGCGATGAACACCAGCGGAAACTCGAGCCCTTTGGCGGCATGCAGCGTGGAAAGGGTCACGGCCTCGGCCCGCTCGTCGTAGAGCACCGAATCGCCGAACTGTTCGAGATGGGCGGCAAAGGCCGGCAGCGAGCGGTCGAAAGTCAGGGCCAGGTTGCGTAACCGTACCAGATCGGCGGCCAGGGGATCAAGCCGATAATAGTCGGCCAGGGCGCGCACCACCGATTCCACCGGCTGCTCCTGGGCAAGTTGCCGCATCCGTGCCTCCAGGCCGCGCAAGCGCTCAAAGGCGATGCCGGCCGCACCTTGCAGGGTCATCGCGCTCAACCGCTCTCCGTCACGATCCTGCGCCGATTGCCGCAGCCATGCCTGCGCCGCCCGCAGGGCATGGGGGCCCACCCCCTCCTCCCGCCCCAAGAGAAGGATAAGGTCGCCGGTGCCGGCCAATCCGGCAAGGAGCAGCATCCAAGCGTAGAGCAATCGGCAATCGCCCTTGGTATAATACGCTTCAAGATCCACCACTTGAAACGGGATGCCGCGTTCGGCCAGCACCTTGGCGATAACCTCGGCTTGGCGGGAGGTCCGGTAGAGCACGCCGATGTTGCGAAACGACACTACCGCCTCACCGGTGTGATCGAACCGCTCCAGACTGCGATGCGAGGTGCCTCCGAGGTGGAATTCGATCCGGTCGGCAATAAAGACCGCTTCCCGTTCGGGGCCGGCGCAACCCATCCGGTGCATCGTCCCCGGAAACTCGGCGCAAGGCTGCATCGCCGCTATCGGCAATGGGTGGGGATTGTGGGCGATGAGCTGTTCCGCGGCTCGAAGGATCACCGCACCACTGCGGTAGTTGCGGACCAGTCGATGCACCTCGGGATGCCGCTCGCGGACGAAGGCATGGAACCATTGCGGGTCCGCGCCCCGGAATCCGTAGATGGCCTGGTCGGGATCGCCGATGACGAAAACGGTCGAAGTCTGGGCCAGCAGGGTGACCAGGGTGTACTGGGCCTCGTTGACATCCTGAAATTCGTCGACAAACAGATGGCCGGTGGCGAGGCGGACGGCATCCGCGGTTTCGCCGCCCTGGCGCAACAGGGCGACGGTGCGCGGCACCACTGCCTCAATATCGATCAGGGAGCGCTCCTGCAGAACCTGCTCGTAGTGACGTGCCTCGGCCGGCCACTGGGCATCGTCGAGCCGGCCGAACCACGCGGAGAGTTGCCGGGAGAAGTCGGCCCGTTCCCGTTCCTTCCACCCCGGAAACAATTCGCCAACAAGGGCGGCCCGCTCCTCGGGTCCGGCAACCCGCAGTTCCGGTTGCTCCCGGCGCAACTGGGTCAGGCAATAGCCATGAAAGGTGGCGACGGTCACCGAAGAAACGTTGGCTGCCCCAGCCTGGAGGCGTTCCCGCACCTCGGCGGCGGCCTTGTTGGTGAAGGTGATCACCGTGCAGGGGCGGGAGGCGCGAGCCGCCACCCGCTGTACCCGGCTGACCAGGGTATGGGTCTTGCCGGTGCCGGGACCGGCCTGCACCAGAATCAGCGGGGCCTCGCTGTCCATCACCCGCTGCTGTTCCTCGTTGAGCGTCTTGCCCGCCGGCGTGGCCAGCGAGGCCGGGGGACGAGCGGTCGCGGTCAACCGCTCCCTTGCCCGCGTCTTGCGCCCCGCCTTCGCGGCAGCCGGGCCAAACAGGCTGGCCTGGCCGCAGAGACGGGCGCGTTCCCCCTCGGAGAACACGGTGATCACGCCAAACTCGCCGTCATACCCCGGCCTCCGGATCACCCTCCCCATGCGCACCCGCTCGATCGCCTCGGCCAGCAGCGCACTGCCCTTGGCCCGGATCTCCTCGACCGGCACGTCCAGGAGCAGCCCGAATTCGGAACCGAAAAGTTCGATCAGCCGTGCGTAGCCCTCGATCGCCTTTTTGCTTGTGGGACCGCAATCGAGCAGCTCGGCCACGATCTCCTGCAAGGGGATCAAGCTATGGACACCGGGACTGTCCGGCGGGAAGATTGGCTTGTCTCGGTCGGCCAGCTCCAACACCCGGTGGAGGACGCCGACGGTCAGGGGCTTGCCGCAGACCGGGCACATTCCCCGTGCCGCGCGGGTCTCGTGCGGGTCCAGACAGACCTGGCATTTGCGGTGGCCGTCGCAGTGATACTTGCCCTCCTCGGGGTAGAACTCGACCGTGGCGGCAAAGGTCTGCTGCCCCGCCGTATCGACCGGTGAGCGTAGGGCTTCGCGCAGGGCGAAATAATCGAAGCCGGTGGTGAAGATATTGGCCTCACGGCCGAGTTTGGCCGGGGAATGGCAATCCGAGTTGGAGATGAGGGTGAAGCGGTCGAGCCCGGAGATCAGCCGGTTCATCTCCGGATCGGAGGAGAGGCCTGTTTCCAGGGCAAAGATATGCGAGCTGAGATCGCCGAAACACTCCTCGATGCCATCGAAGCCCGATTTCGACCCGAACAGGGAAAACCAGGGGGTCCAGATGTGGGCCGGGACCAGAAAGCCGTCGGTGGCCTTCTCCAAGAGAATTTCAAGCAGATCGCGGGAGTCGAGCCCAAGAATCGGCCGGCCGTCGCTGGCGATGTTGCCAAGGGTGGCCAGGGTGGCGTTGAGCCGGCGGGCGGCGTCGAAATCGGGGACATAGAGCAGATTGTGCACCTTGCGCACCTTGCCGCCCCGTTTATAGATCGAACTGATCTCGGCGCTGAGGACGAAGCGAACGGCCTCGGGAGGGTGGGCGGGGTTAAGCCCGGCGGGCAGCAAGGCCCGGAGATCCTGCACCATCCCGGATTTCAACCGATAGAAACCCGGCTCGGCCGCCTCCAAACAGTCATGGAGGTGGGCAAACCAGCCGGGATGGGTGAAATCGCCGGTCCCCACCACAGCGATGCCCTTGACCGCGGCCCAGGCAGCGAGCCCAAAGAGGTTGCTCGCCTTGCTGGTCGCCCGGGAATACAGGCTGTGGATATGGAGATCGGCAATGTACTTCACACAGGCTCCCTCCAGCCGTAGAGACGATGTTGCCGGATATAGGCGAAAACCGCCGGCGGCAACATGGCTGGCACCCGGCCCTGGCGGAGGTCCTCCCGGATCGCCGAGGAGGAAACCGGCAACTCGATGTCGTCGAGATAGTCCACGGTCCGCCCCTGCGACCCGCACCATCGCCCCTGGTCCGGGTCGAAGGTCAAATCCGGCATCAATGCAGCGAGGGCGCTGCCGATCCGGGCAAGATCGATCATCTCCCGCTTGACGACAATCAGGCTGACCATGTGCAACAACTCGCCGATCCGGTGCCAGTGGGGCAAGTCGAGGAGCGAATCCGCCCCGATGATCAGACAGTAGCGATTGTTGCCTTCCCGATTGCGTAGGGCCTGCACTGTGTTGATGGTGTAGGAAGGCGTCGGCAAGTGTTCTTCGATGCGCGAGCAGCGCACCCTTCCCCTGGTGTCGGGGCATTCGGCCAGAGCAGCGGCAAGCATCGCCGTCCGGTGAGCGAAGGAGGCCAAAGGTTGTCGCTTGTGCGGCGGCAGGGGTGCCGGAATGAACAGGAGTTCATCGAGCCGGCAGCGCTCAAGCACATGCCGGGCCAGGTCGAGATGCCCCTGATGGACCGGATCGAAGGTCCCGCCGAACAGGCCGACCGTCGGGCTGTTTTCGGGTGCGGCCACGCGTCAGGCCCGGGTTTCCCCGGCGCCGTAGACGATGAATTTCTGCGTGGTCAGCTCTTTCAGCCCCATGGGGCCGTAGGCGTGCAACTTGGTGGTGGAGATGCCGATCTCCGCGCCCAGGCCGAACTGGCCGCCGTCGTTGAAGCGGGTGGAGGCGTTGACCATCACCGCCGAGGCATCCACCTCGCGCAGGAACCGTTGACTGCGTTCATAAGAGCGGGTGATGATGGTCTCGGTGTGTTTGGAACCGTAGCGGTCGATGTAGTCCATGGCCTCGTCGATTCCCGCCACCACCTTGACCACCAGGGCCAGATCGAGGAACTCGGTGCCCCAGTCGCTCTCGGCCGCCGGCTCGATCATCTCGTCGCAGATCAGGCGACTGGAGTGGCAGCCGAGAATGCGGACGCCCTCCTTCTTCAGGGCTTGGGCCACCTTGGGCAGGAACTCCTCGGCAATCTCGCGATGCACCAGCAAACCTTCGAGGGCGTTGCAGACGCCGGGCCGCTGCACCTTGGCGTTGAGGATGATCGGGATGGCCATCTCCTGGTCGGCATCCACATCGACAAAGCAGTGGCACACCCCCTTGTAATGCTTGAGCACCGGGATGCGCGATTTCTCGGTCACCGCCCGGATCAAGCCCTCGCCACCGCGCGGAATAACCAGGTCGATATATTCCTCCTGCTGGAGCAGCACATCGATGCCCTCCCGGTCGGTGAAACCCAGCACCTGGACAATGGCCGGATCGACCCCATGTTGGGACAGCACCCCTTGCAGCACCTTCGCCAGGGCCAAATTGGAATGGATCGCCTCGGATCCGCCGCGCAGAATCACCGCGTTGCCCGCCTTCAAACACAGGGCCGCGGCATCGATGGTCACGTTGGGACGGGATTCGTAAATCATCAGGATGACACCCAGCGGTACCCGCATCCGGCCGACTACGATGCCGCTGGGACGCCGGCGCATCTCGTTGACCTCGCCCACCGGGTCCTCCAGGGCCGCCACTTCGCGTAATCCCTGAACCATGTCCTTGATCCCTTTCTCGGTAATCCGCAAGCGGTCGAGCATGGCGGCGGACAGCCCTTTTTGCTCGCCAGCGGCCATATCCTTGAGATTCTCGGCAACGATATAGGGTTGCTGCGCGATCAGAGCCTCGCCGACATCGAGCAGGATGGCGTTTTTCAGGACCGCCGGCATGGCGCTCAAACTCCGCGCTGCACCCTTGGCTTTTTTGACCATGTCCAGAACTGCTGCTTCAATTTGTGCGCGTTCCATCGCTGTCGTCTCCTCTTGTCTCCTCTTTCTTGCCAACCGATCAGGCACTCAGTGTCACTATGACCTGATCCGTTTCCGATGTAAAGCGGCTTTACAGTATCCCGTCGCGGCCAAAGACCACCAGGTTGTCGCGATGCATGACCTCGTCGGCATCCTTGGAACCGAGTATGGCCGCGATTTCTCCGGTTTTGCGCCCCTTAATCCGCTCGATGTCGGCGGCGGCGTAATTGCTGAGCCCGGCCGCGACCAATGCTCCCTGGCGATCGAGACAATGGACCGGAGCGCCGACGCCAAAGCCGCCCCGGACCTCGACGATGCCGGAGGGCAACAAACTTTTTCCCTGTTCGACCAGAGCGCGGCGGGCCCCGTCGTCGACCACCAGCGTGCCCTGTGGTTTGAGCACATAGGCGATCCAGTGCTTGCGCCGGTTGAGGGTGCCCTTGCCGGGGAGGAAGAAGGTGCCGATCAGTTCGCCGCCGAACAGGGCTTGCAGGATCTCGGGATGCCGGCCGGGGCCGATGAAGGAGCAGCCGCCGCAGGCCGCCACCATCTTGGCGGCCCGGATCTTGGCCATCATGCCGCCGGTGCCGAGCACGCTGGTTGAGTGGCCCGCCATCCGCTCGATCTCCCGGGTGATGCTGGCTACCGTGTAAATAGGCCGGGCCTCGGGATCCTCGGTGGGATGCCCGGTATACAGGCTATCGACATCGGTGAGGATAATGAACATGTCGGCGCCGATCATGTTGGTCATCAAGGCGCCGAGGGTATCGTTGTCGGAGAAACGCAATTCCTCGGCCGAAACCGTGTCGTTTTCGTTGATGATCGGTACTACGCCGAATTCAAATAGGGTGAGGATGGTGTTGCGGACGTTGAGGTAGCGGCCCCGATGGGAGAGGTCGGCGTGGGTGAGCAAGACCTGGGCCACTGGTTGCCGCAACTCGGCAAAGGCCAGCTCGTAGGCCTGCATCAAGAGCCCTTGACCGGTGGCGGCCAGGGCCTGTTTGATGCGCAACTCCTCGTGCGGCGTCTTGACCACGCCCAGCCGCTTGCGGCCGGCGGCCACGGCTCCGGAACTGACCAAGATGACCTCGCGGCCGGTGGATTGGAGAAAGGCCACCTGGCGGGCAATATTGGAAATGATCGCTTCATCGAGGCCACTGTCGTCGGTGAGCACGGCGCTGCCGACCTTGATCACCACCCGTTTGGCCTTGTCGAAAAGGGTTTGCCGGTAATACAGTCCGTCTTCCCTACTCACCTGAAAGGTCATGGCGTACCTCTCCCCGCTGCTTTTCCAGCAAATCGCCGAGCAGCTCTTTCAACGGTTCCAACCCCTCTTCCTCCTCGGCCGAAATCGCCACCACCGGCAGGCCGGTGTCTGCGAAGAGTCGGCTGACTTCAGCCAGCCGTTCCCCATCGACCAGATCGATCTTGTTGAGCACGATCAGATGGGTGCGGTCGAGCAGCTCTCGCTTGTAGGCGGCCAACTCCTGGGCAAGCACCAGGTAATCCTCGTATGGCTGACGGTCGTCGCCGGAGATGTCGATAAGGTGCAGGAGGATCGAGGTCCGCTCGATGTGCCGGAGAAACTGATGTCCCAACCCCACGCCCTGATGCGCGCCTTCGATGAGTCCGGGAATATCGGCGATGATACAGGGCTCGGTGTACGGGAAATGAAGCACCCCCAATTGCGGCTCCAGGGTGGTGAACGGATAGGGGGCGATCTTGGGGTTGGCCGCCGAAAGCTTGGAGAGCAGGGTCGACTTGCCGGCATTGGGCAGACCGATCAGGCCGACATCGGCCAGCAACTTGAGTTCGATCACCAGCCAGCGTTCCTCGCCTGGCTGTCCTGGCGTGGCTTTGCGCGGCGCCCGGTTGGTGGAGGAGGCGAATCGGGCATTGCCTAAACCGCCCCGACCGCCCTCGGCGGCAAGAAAGATTTGTCCGGACTCGGTCAAATCGGCCAGCACCCTGCCGGTTTCGGCATCCTTGATCACCGAACCGGGCGGCACCCGAACAATGCAGTCCTTGCCACCCCGTCCGTGCTTGTCGCTGCCCTGGCCGCCTACTCCCGGTTCGCCCTTGAAATGGGATTGGAAGCGGAAATCAATCAACGAGCGTAGGTTGCGATCGGCCACCAGCAGCACATCGCCACCCTTACCGCCATCGCCGCCGTTGGGCCCGCCCTTGGGGACGTATTTCTCCCTCCGGAAGCTGACGCAGCCGTTGCCGCCATCACCGCCCTTCACGAAAAATTTTGCTTCGTCGACGAAACCCATGCGCTCTCCGGAGGCCGGTCGAGGAACCGTTGCCCCCAACCAAAAAAAAACCGGCATCAATGCATCTTGATGCCGGGATCCGTAACTTGACGAGCGGGCCACGCCTCAAAAAGACGCAACCCTTCTCCCCCGTGGGAGGGAGTCCGTCCTATTCGACAGGATAGACGGAAACCCGTTTCCGGTCCTTGCCGAACTTCTCGTATTTCACAGTGCCGTCAATCTTGGCAAACAGGGTATAATCGCGGCCGCAGCCAACGTTCGTGCCGGGATGGATGACCGTTCCCAACTGCCGGACCAGGATGCTGCCTGCTGTGACCACCTGCCCGCCGAACCGTTTGACTCCGCGTCGTTGCCCCGCGCTGTCGCGGCCGTTCCGGGAACTGCCGCCTGCTTTCTTATGTGCCATGGTATGCTCTCCAGAATATCAGTGTGTCACTTATGCCGAAATCGTCTCAATGGTCAGGGCCGTGTACATCTGCCGATGACCTTTCTTGACCTGATAGCCCTGACGTCTTTTTTTCTTGAAGACGATGACTTTTTTGTGCCGTCCCTGCTCGACGATCTTGGCGACCACTTTGGCGCCGTCGACCACGGGTTGACCGATCTTGACGGTTTCGCCGTCGACCAGCAGCAGAACGTCCGCCAACTCCACCGTGTCGCCCACTTCGCCCGACAGCTTTTCCACGCGAAGCGTGTCGCCGGCTTCCACCTGGTATTGCTTGCCGCCGGTTCGAATTATTGCATACATGCGACTCCTCCTCACTCAACTCAAATTGAAAAACGTCCAATCAAACAAATCAATCGTAGAACGCGGCATTTAACTCGATCTCACCAAATCCTGTCAAGAGGAATGTTTCACCCGCAGCCATTTCCTCCACGGACAGAACGGCTTCCATGCATCGACTCCTAGGGCGTCAAGCGCCGCAAACTACCACGGAGAAGGATACTTTTTCCTAACAACCGTTACTTTTCCTTGTCGATCCGCAGAAAAAATTATAGGGTGAAGCCATTCGTTAATCCGAGTTCCGCCCACCCGGCTTGCCACGAAGGGTGGCAAAAAACCCTCGTTCCCTCACTTTTTCAGGAGAAATCTGTCATGCAGAAAATGGAATGCCCCTGCGGATATGTCTACGACCCCGCCGAAGGAGACTATGAACGCGGTGTGCCCGCCGGCACCGCCTTTACAGATCTCCCCGACGACTGGGTCTGCCCCAAGTGCGGCGCGGAAAAGGAGTATTTTTACGCCGTCGACTGAGCCTCTCGCCACAGATCGCCCGACCAAGGCGGTCTGTGGCTCTCCCCTTCAGGCTTACCCCGCCCTTTCGACCGTCTGCCCCGCAGTTTTTTCGACCATTCCCTGCCCCCCTTTGCCCATAAGCCGCCGAGCCATTTTTCTCTTGTGCAAAGAGGGACGATGCCATATCATCAATGATTCCGACAGGAAGAAACCCGCAACTCGTTTCTCGCCAAGGAGGTCTCCGCCCATGTCCTTTCTTCGCCGCGTTGTTTTCGTCCCCGTGTTTTTGCCCCTCATCGTCCTTCTTGTCCTCGGCTCGGCCAAGGCAGACTATTATAACGAGCCCGCCGACTTGGTTGACCGCGCCACCATGGTCTACAAAGGGTTCCTGGTCGATCCCAACATGGATTGGTTCAAACGCAATGTCAATCAGGCCCGCGGCATCTTCATCGTCCCGCAGATGCTGCGCGGCGGCTTCATCGTCGGGGGATCGGGCGGGCGCGGCGTGCTGCTGGCGCAGGATCCTGCCACCGCGAAATGGAGTTCCCCCGCATTCTACAGCATCGGCTCTCTCTCCCTGGGCTTCCAGGCCGGAGCGGACGCCTCGGAAATCATCCTGCTGATCATGACCGACCGGGGCTTGAATGCCATGCTTTCCACCGACTACAAAATCGGCGCCGACGTGGCGGTCGCCGCCGGTCCGGTCGGGGCCTCGGCCAAGGCGCAGACCGCCGACATTCTTGCCTTTGGCCGCTCCCAGGGCGTCTATGGCGGGGTCAGCATCGAAGGTGCGGCCATCACGCCGCTGGATGAGTGGAACCGGCAGTATTACGGCAACGCGGTCCAACTCTACGACATCCTCATCAGTCAGAAAGCGAATAACAAGCAAGCCGATCGGTTGCGTCAGCTTCTGCCCAAGCCAGGGCCCAATACCCAGCCGATCGGCAGGTGATTCAAGCGACCATGACCGCCCGTTACGTTTACCAGCAGCCATGACCGCGCAGCCGGGATTTACCCTCCAGCGTCCGCAACCGGAGGCTCTGACCGTCGACCTGGAAGGCGCCTGGACCCTTCGCGCCCTTCCACCCCAACCGGCTGCACTCCTCGCCGCGCTGGACGAAACCGTCCGGCGACTGGCCTTTACCAGCGACAAACTCGAGGATTGGGATACCAGGCTGCTGATTTTCCTTAAGACTCTTCTCGAAGAGGCCGCCGTACGCGACATCTCGGTCGATCGAACCGGTTTGCCGCCTGGGGTGCAGCGGCTGCTGGCGCTTTCCGAGGCGGTGCCGGAGAAGACCACCTATGGCGCAACCGGTCGGGAACCCCTGGTTACCCGTGTCGGACGCCTGACCCTCAACATCTCCGGCCAGACGCGGGATGTCGCCACCTTCACCGGTGAAATCCTCCTGGGATTTTGGAGCCTTTTCACGGGCAAGGCACCGTTCAAGTCACGGGACTTTTTTTACTTTGTTCAGAACTGCGGCGTCGATTCCCTGCCGATCGTCTCGCTGATCGCCGTTCTGGTGGGCGTGATCCTTTCCTTTGTCGGGGCGGTGCAGTTGCAGATGTTCGGCGCCCAGATCTATGTGGCCAATCTGGTGGGGTTGGGCATGGTGTTGGAGATGGGCGCCCTGATGAGCGGGGTGATCATCGCCGGCCGCATCGGCGCCTCCTACGCCGCGCAACTGGGCACGATGCAGGTCAACGAGGAGATCGACGCCCTCAGGACCATGGGCATCTCCCCGGTGGGCTTCCTCGTTCTGCCCCGGATGCTCGCCCTGATGCTGATGCTCCCCCTGCTCTGCGTCTATGCCGACATCATGGGCATCCTCGGCGGTTCGCTCATCGGCGTGACCATGCTCGATCTCTCCCTGATCGAGTTCCTGGAGCAGGCCCGCAAGACCATCAAGCTCGGCCAATTCGGCCAGGGCATACTCAAAGCCTCGGTGTTCGGAGTACTGATCGGCTACGCCGGTTGCCTGCGCGGCATGCAGTGCGGCCGCAGCGCCCTGGCGGTCGGCGAGGCCACAACCTCGGCGGTGGTCACCTCGATTGTCCTGATCGTGGTCTCGGACTCGATCATCACCTTCTTCCTCTACCGATAACCGCCTCCCATGCCCGCCCCCGTCCCCGCCATCACGGTCGCCAACCTCACCATGGCCTATGGCAGTTTCGTGTTGCAGCGGAATATCAGCTTCACCATCGAGCAAGGCGATATTTTCGTGATCATGGGAGGCTCCGGCTGCGGCAAATCCACTCTCCTGCGCCACATGATCGGCCTCAAGCCCCCGGCATCCGGCTCGGTCTACTACGGCGCGGCCAGTTTTTGGGAATTGGACGACGAGGAGCGGTCCGCCATCGTCCGTAAGGCCGGCGTGCTCTATCAATCAGGGGCTCTGTGGAGTTCGATGACCCTGGCAGAAAACGTGGCCCTGCCGCTCCAGCACTACACCGATCTCGCGCCCGCGGTGATTGCCGAACTGGTCTCCTTCAAGCTCTCCCTGGTCGGACTGGCCGGGTTCGAGGAGTTTTACCCGGCCCAGTTGTCCGGCGGCATGCGCAAGCGGGCGGCCCTGGCCCGGGCCATAGCCCTGGACCCGGACTTTCTCTTCTTCGACGAGCCCTCGGCCGGCCTCGACCCGATCAGCGCCCGCAATCTCGATCAGCTCATTCTGGAGTTGCGCGAAAGCCTCGGGGCCACCGTGGTCATCGTCACCCATGAACTCGCCTCGATCTACGCCATCGCCACCAATTCCGTCTTTCTCGACGGCGACGCCAAAACCATGCTGGCCACGGGCGATCCCAAGACGCTCTTGCAAGAGTGCACCCACCCGACGGTGGTCCAATTTTTAACCCGGGGAACCGGAAAACGGGAGGTTCGAACGGTTTGAGTAAAAAAGCCAACCCCACTCTGGTCGGCGCCTTTGTCCTGATCGCCCTTGCCCTGACCCTTGCCGCCATCGTTGTACTGGGCAAAATCAAGCTGAAGGACAACCGGTTCCGCTGCGTCGCCTACTTCACCGGATCGCTCTACGGCCTCGATGTCGGAGCGCCGGTCACCTTCCGCGGCGTGACCATCGGCCGGGTCAGCGCGGTCCGGATCAATTTCGACAAGCACAACAACAACTACATCATCCCGGTCTACGTGGACATCGAGCAGACTCCCGATCGCTCCGGCGAGCGGCCCGAACGCTGGGACCCGGACGCTCTCCGCGGCGTACTCCAGCAACTGATTGCCCAGGGACTGCGCGCCCAGTTGAAGGTCAGCAGCCTCCTGACCAGCAAGCTGTATGTCGATCTCGCCTTCTTTCCCGGAACGGAACCTCAACTGCACAGCAAGGAGGGCAGCGTGTTCGAAATTCCCAGCCAGCCCTCGGGTCTGGAGCAGATCACCCAGAAGCTGGAGAGCCTGCCGCTCAGCGAGATCCTCAACAAAACCGCCGCTGCCCTCGACGGCATCAACAGCATCATCAACTCCAAAGAAACCCGCCACACCCTGGAGTCGCTGGACGCCACCCTGGACCGCCTCACCTCGCTTCTGGGACAAGCCGACAGCGCCTTCCCGGCCCTGGCCGCGGAACTCAAAAAAGGGCTGACCAACTTCGCCGCCCTCTCCGCCACGGCCGACACCCTGCTGCGTACCGCCGACAAGGAGCTGCCGGGGATGAGCACCGAGGTAAAGCAGTTGCTGACCGGCCTCAACGCCACGGCCGGAGCCCTGACAAAAACCCTGAACAATATCGAACAACTGACAGCAAAGGATTCGCTCCTTGCCTACCAGGTTGCTGGATCCTTAAGGGAGATCGAACGGGCGGCGACCTCAATCAGACAGCTGACCGACTACCTGCAGCAAAATCCCAATGCCCTGGTTTTCGGTCAGGGTGAGGACAAACCATGAACAACCCTCTGTACCCTTTGCGCATGCTCTGGCCGCTTCTTGCCTGCGCTTTCCTGCTCGGCGGCTGCCTCACGCCCACCGCCAGCACTCTCCATACCCTGCAGCCGCTCCGCCAGCAGCCGTTGGGATCCGAATTCGCCGACTTCAAGGAGATCGTCCTGCTCATGCCGGTCCAACTGGCGCCGCATCTCCAAGGACGCGGACTGCTCAACCGCCAGCCCACCGGCGCGTCCACCGCCTCGGCCACCCATCTCTGGGCTGGCCCGCTCGATCAGCAGATCGGACAACAGATCGTCGCCGCGCTCAAGGATTTCCTGGCCACCGACAACGTCGCCCTCTATCCCGGCCCGCGCTTCGGAGTCATCCGCTATCAACTGGAAGTCGAAATGAGCGAGTTCAGCGCTGGCGGCGGCGCGTTTAGCACCGTTGCCGTTTGGACCCTCAGCGACGCGGCCGGCAAGACCATTCTCCACCGCCAAACCTTCCGGCAGACCCAGCCCATCGACAAAACCGATTATTCTGGCTATGCTGCAAGCGCATCCCAGGCCGTCGCCGACCTGAGCAAGGAAGTTGCGCAGGCCCTGCTGACCGCTCGCCGATCTCAACCCGAACCCCCGGCACGCCCATGAAAACCGCCCGCTTCGCTCTCCTGCTCCTGACCCTGCTTGTCTGCACCCGTCCGGCCTTGGCCGACGGGGTAACCAAATGGCTCAACCAAACGGTGTATGTGCCGATCTATTCGCACATCTACGCCGACGACCGCTACCGCGACACCCCCTTTCTCCTGACCGCAACGCTCAGCATCCGCAACACCGACCCCAACCGGCCGTTCACCCTGAAAAGCGTCAATTACTACGACTCCAAAGGCATCCTTCTCCAGCAGTATCTCGACAAACCCATGACCATCGAACCGCTCGGATCGACCCGTTACATCGTGCCGGAATCCGAGACCAAGGGCGGGTCCGGCGCCAAATTCCTGGTGGAATGGGAAAGCGGATCGCCGGTGAGCGAACCGATCATCGAGTCGGTGATGATCGGTACCAAGATGCAACAGGGCATCTCCTTCATCTCCACCGGCCGGGTGATCAAGGGGACGCCGGCGCGCTGACAGCATCCTCTTGCCCGACGGGCGAGTTCAAACCGACAGCCGATAGACCTAGCCGTTACCAAGGAAACACCATGCCCCGCCCGCTTCGCTCTCTTTTTGTGCTCCTCGCCGTGATCCTCATGACCGGGTGCCACCCCGCCACCAAATCCAGAGGATTGCTCGACCGGATGCTGTCCCCCGGCTCCCTCAAGGTGGGAATCGCCACCGATGCTCCTCCGCTGGCCTACACCAAAGAGGGCAAACCCGGCGGGTTGGAGGTTCAATTTGCCGTCGGTCTGGCCGAGTCGCTGGCGAGAAAGCTGGTGGTGGTGGAGCTGCCGCGCGCGGACCTGGCCGAGGCCTTACAGAGCGGCAAGATCGATATCCTCATGGCCGGCATGACCGTGGCCGAGGCGCATGCATATAGACTGGCGACCTCCAACCCCTACCTGATCTCCGGCCAGATCGCGCTCGTCCACCTTGACGATTTCAAGCTACTGGGCACCGGCCCAGCGAATCTCACCGGAAAGAATGTGCGAATCGGCGTTGTCGGCGACAGTTCCGGCGACACCCTGATTCGCAGCCTCAAACCCAAGGGCACGGTCAACCGTTTCTCCTCGGCGTCGGAAGCGGTACAGGCCCTGATCGCCGACACCATCGACGCCTTCGTCTTCGACCTGCCCGCCAACGCCTATTACGCCTCTCTCCATGTCGACAAGGGACTGACCCCCGGCGTCGCCCCTCTCACTCGCGAGCCGCTTGTCTGGGCCGTTCGGCCGGACGATGACAACCTGCGCAAATCGGCCAACGCATACCTAGCTGCTCTCGAAAAAAGCGGCGAGCTACAAAAGATGCTGGAGCGGGCGATTCCCTTCTACCGCAACACGGCGTATAGCCCGAAACAGTAATATGTGCGCCATGGGCGCAGCAGGTGCTTAGAAACTGCCCCGACGCATGCTGTGCATTTTCACTGTCATGTACAAAGAAAGAGACGTTTTTCAAGGCCATATCGAGCGGTAGCAAAAAATCTCCTTACACTTGAGATCTCTCCCTGCGGTCGAAATGACGCGTGCCGAAGTTGCGTAGAGAAAAACAAACCGGCTGGCACGCAAGACCGCACCGCTGTGGAGCTAGCTTTGAGGGATGTGGATATCCGGGGACGATGGGGGCCCTTGCCGCTGAGCCGGGCGGCGGCAAGGGCCCCCATCGTCCCCGGACTTTCGCTATTGATAGAAAGAACACCTCGGCGGGTCAAACGGTATTTCATTTGTAGACTTCATCCCCCGCTACTCCCCATCCAACCGCACCAACCCCCGATACATACTCTCCTTCCGCGCCATCAGCTCGTCATGGCTGCCCTGCTCGACAATCCGCCCCTGATCCATGACCACGATCCGGTCCACCCGGCGGATGGTGGAGAGCCGGTGGGCGATCACCAGCGAGGTGCGGCCGCGAAAACCGGCGGCAATCGCCTGCTCCAACATGTTCTCCGATTCGGTGTCGATCGAGGCGGTGGCCTCGTCGAGCACCAAAATGGCCGGGTCGCGGTACAGTGCGCGAACAAAGGACAACAGTTGCTTCTCGCCAAGGCTGAGGTTGAGCGCTCCTTCGCCAATCCGGGTTGCCAAGCCCTGGGGCAGGCGACCGATAAAGCCCTGCAATCCGGTCTGTGCGAGGATGTCGGCCAGCCGCTCCTCATCCGGCACCTGATCGAGGATGATATTGGCCCGCACCGTGTCAGGCAGGATGAAAATATCCTGCATGATAACCCCGACCTGCCGCCGCAGGGTTTCCAGCGGGATCTGCCGGACATCCCGCCCGTCGATGCGCACCTCTCCCGCAAGCGGATCGTAAAAACGGACCAATAGAGAAATTAGGGTCGATTTGCCGGCGCCGGTGGCGCCAACCAGGGCAATCGTCTCGCCTGGAGCTATGGTCAACTCGATATTCTTGAGAATCGGTTGGCCGGGCTCGTACCCGAAACTCACGCCAGCAAAGACGATGGCCCCGTTCGGCCTTGTCGCCTTGTCCACCGGCACGGGGCCGGGAAGCGCCATGGCCGAGCGGGTGTCCAGGGTCTGGAAGATGCGCTCCGCCGAGGCCATGGCCGACTGGACAATGCTGTACTTCTGGGAGAGTTCGCGCAAGGGCTGGAAAAAAAGCCGCATGTAGGAAATGAAGGCCGCCAGCTCGCCGATGGTCAGCTGCCGGCGGATGACCTCGCCGCCGCCGTACCAGAGAATCAGGGCGATGGCGGCCGAACTCATCAGTTCGGTCAGGGGCATGAAGGCCCCGAACACCTTGATCTGGCCGAAGGAGCGTACCAGGTACTCCTGGGTCAGATCGCAGTGGGCGCGGCTGCTCCGTTCCTGTCCGCCAAAGCACTGGATCACGGCGACCCCGGCCAGCGACTCGGCCAGGAAACTGTTGATTTTCGCCAACTGCGAACGAATGGCCCGAAATTTCTCACGGGCGAAGCGGGAAAACACCAGGGTGCTCACGGTGGCCAGTGGAATGAACAGCGCCATCGCCAGCGCCAACCGCCCGTTCATGAGGGCCAGGAACCAGAAGATGCCGACCAGCTTGAGGCCATCGTTGAATAGGGTGACCATGACCGAGGTGAACATCTCGTGCATGTTCTGGATGTCGTTGGTCAACCGGGTGACCAGCCGGCCGGCCGGTTGATTGTGGAAATAACCGAGATCCAGGGTCAGGACATGGGCAAACAGATCCTGCCGCAGGCGGTGCATGATTGCTTGACCGATCCATTCGAGCAGGACTACCTGGCAGAAAGTGGCAAAGAAAACGACCCCGACCAGCAGCCCGTACTGGATCGCCACCCGGCCGAGACCGGCGATCCGTTCGGCCCCGTTCAGGGTTTCGGTGACGATGAAGTGATCGATCCCCAGCTGCATCAATCGGGGCAGTCCGAGGGTGGCCACGGTGACCACCAGGGAGAGGACGACCGCTCCGGTCAGGGCGAGGAGATGGCTCCGGCAATAGCCGAAAATCCGCCGCCAAAGGCGGGCGTCGCCGACCGAGCCGACCTTGCCCTCTTCCGAATAGCCGAAGTTATGCATGATTCCGCTGCTTCTCCGCCATGGCGCGATAAAATGGGTTGGTCAACAACTCCTCATGCCGGCCCTGCGCGACAATCCGGCCCTCGTCGAGCAGGACGATCCGGTCGGCATGGCGCAGGACGTTGACCCGATGGGAGACGAGCAGCACCGACCTGCCCTTGAGGGTGGAAAGGAGGCCCCGCAACACCTGCTGTTCGGTCTCGACATCGATGGCTGAGAGGGCATCGTCGACGATCAGCAGCGGCCGGTCGCAGAGCAGGGCCCGGGCCAGAGCCAGACGCTGGCGCTGCCCGCCGGAGAGTTTCACCCCGCGTTCCCCGATAATCGAGTCGTAGCCATCGCCGAATCCCCGAATGTCGGCGTCGATGGCTGCCGCCCTGGCCGCCGCCTCGATCTCCGCCATGGTGGCGTCGGGACGGCCGAAGGCGATATTGGCGGCAACGGTATCCGCGAAAACCACCGGCTCCTGGCCGACATAGGCAATGCACCGGCGAATATCGGCCTGAGAAAGGCGATTGACGTCCACCCCCCGGAAAAAGAGCATGCCGTCCGCCACCGGATACATCCGGAGCAGCAGCTTGCACAAGGTCGATTTGCCCGAACCGGTGCGCCCGGCCATGCCCACCAGGCCGGGCCCGATCTCCAAACTGAGATCGGTCAGGGCTGGCCGGACAGCGGCCGGATAGGTGAAGGCGAGTTGCCTGCAGGTGTAGGTGGTGCTGGCGGCAAGGGGCAAGGGAACGGTGGGCCCGGTGCCGACCACCGGCCGCTCGCTCAGCAGCCGGTGAACCCGGCGCAGGCTGGTGAGCCCCCGCTGGGCGAGATTGGCCACCCAACCGACCGCCATCATCGGCCAGATGAGCATGTACAGATAACTGACAAAGGCGACGAACGATCCGATGGTGATAGTACCCTCGATGACGAGCGTACCGCCGTAGTACAGCAAGAGCAACATGCCGACATTGCCGACCAAGGTGGCGATGGGAAAGAGCAGCCCCTGGATGGCCGCCACCTTAAGGTTGCTGCGCACATAGGCCTCGCCGAGGGTGCGAAACCGCCCTTCCTGAAACCGTTCCAAGGTATAGGCCTTGATCAGCCGGATCGACACCAGGGTGGCGCGGGCGAACTCGGTGAGCAAGGAGAACTGTTCCTGCACCAGGTTGAACCGATGATGCAGGCGACCGGAGAGGATGCGGGTACAGACGATCAAGACCGGCATCGGCAGGAGTGCGATCAGGGTCAGTTTGACGTTGATCGCCAGCATGAATCCCAGAGCGGCAGACGACATCACCAGGGCGTCCACCGCCGCCACCAGCCCCATGCCGCAGGCCATCTGGATCGTCGCCAGATCGTTGCTGGCATGGGCCATGAGATCGCCGATGGTCCAACGCTCGAAAAAAGGCTGATCCATGCGCAGCACATGATCGAACAGCCGGTCGCGCAACTTCTTCTCAAGAATCCGGGAAAAGCCGATGATCAGATAGCGCCAGACGAAACGGAGCACCGCCACCACCAGCGCCACCAGGCACACACTGAGGCTGAGTTCGATCAGCAGCCGCGAGGTTGCGGTGCCGGCGGAGAGCGCATCCACCGCTGTTTTGACGAACCGGGGAATGATCAACTGGAGCAGGTCGACCGTTACCAGGGCCAAAAATCCCCAGGCAAGCCGCAGCCAATGGCTCCGGAAAATGGGACGAATCAGTGCCAGCAGCGAGGCAAGGGATGCCTCCCGATCCTGATCCGCCGAAGGGTCGGTGCCGGCTGCCGGGACGGTCATGGCAGCGAGGGCAGGAGTTCTTCGTAGGCGGCGGTCAGGCGAATGAACGCCTCGGAATCGCCCCCCTTGTCGGGATGGAGTTCGTGGGCCTTTTGCCGGTAGAGCCGGGTGAGATCCTTTTTGCGCATGCCCGCCAACTGCTCGCCGCTCAGCGCGAAGATGGCGAAGGCCTGGGTTCGCGACACCCTCTCGCCCATGGAAGGAGTCGTGCGCCGGAAACGCCGCGACCGCTGGCCGCGAGCGAACCGGGACCAGGCAGCCGGCTCTTCCTGGGGGGCATCGAAATACATGATCAGGTAACGAACAAGGGAATAGGGCAGACAGCCGTTGTGGGCAAAGCCTTGCCAGAAATCGCCATCTGCGGCCAGGCGACAGATCTCCTTGACAAAAAGGGCATCGAGTCGCTCCCGGTTCAATGCCTGGGGAATCGAACGGGCATAACTCTCGTGAAAAAACCGCTGCAGGTCGAAGATGGTGAACAGATAGCTTTGCACATCGCGGGCGAGAAGGGTCTGCTCGCGGTCGAGGATCAGCTGCTCGATCTCATCCCTGCTCTTATCGAGCAGCACCGTGTACATGGCCGCGGTTTTTTCGACGGTTTCCGCCGAAGTGCGGCCCATCCGCAGAAAGTGGATCCGCCGCCGGTCCATGGCATGGGTCTCGTGCAACGCCCGGTGCAGCAGGTATTCGTCCGCCCGCTGCCACTGTCGGTAGGCATGCCGGTTGCGAAACGGCTGTTGTCGGTTTTTGATGTACGGATCGACGAAGGGAAAGAACAGCTCTTCCAGTTCGCCATAGGGGGCGGTCACCCCCTGCAAGCGAAGGCGACGCAGAAAATCCTCGTCGATATGAAAGGAGGATTCGCTGCTGTAGACGATGAATCGGCCGGGGTCGCGGCCCAGTTCGGCCAGTTCACGGGAGTAGAGGATACCGCCGCTGCGGTAGGATTCCCGGAGGACATACTGCTGCCGGGAACCGATTTCCTTTCGGGCAAGATACATAGGAAAGCCAGGTTCAAACAATGAAATCGGGGTAAGAAAGCGCAACTATACCCCGTTTCACCCGGCAACTCAAAGGAAACGGTTGACCAGATCCCCGACCGCGTCGATGGAAAACGGTTTGGCCAGGGCCGCGACAAAATGATGCTCGGCGTACGAGCACATCACCTCGTTGCCGCCGTCGCCACTGATGGCGACCATGGCGACTTTCGGGTCCATGGCAGCAATCTGCCTGGCGGCCTCCAGCCCGCCCATGCCGCCGTTCACCCGCAGATCGAGCAGGACAAGGTCGTATGCCTTGCCGCTGGCTCGCTGTTTTCGATAGAGTCCGACCGCCTCTTCGCCGGTGGTCGCCAGGGAAACCGTGCAGCCAAAATGCTCGAACATCTTTTTGTTGATCAGCCGCATCATCTCCTCGTCGTCCATGACCAGCACCCGCCGCCCCAACCCCTTCCGGGGGACAAGGGCGGGGTCGAGGGCCGGCGCGGCCTGCAAGGGCAAACAGAGAACGACCGAACAACCCCCTGTTGCGGGCGTCTCGACCCACACCGCCCCCCCGTGCTTTTTGACGATGGCGTGGACAATGGTCAATCCCAGCCCCATCCCTTTTTGCGCCCCTTTCTGCTTGGTCGAAAAGTAGGGGTCGAACACCTGATCGAGGATGGCCGGGGCGATACCCGGCCCGGCATCGCTGAAGACGATTCGGACCAATTCCCCGACGGGCAGCGATTGACCGGTTCTCGTCGATTCTTCGAGCCCCTCCACCCGGTCGACCGTGACCTTGACTTCTCCCTTGCCGCCCGTGGCTTCAAGGGCATTCATGGTCAGGTTGGCAAAGACCTGACGGACGAGAGTGGGATCGACGGTCATCTCCGGGTCGTCGCCGCTGCATTCGAGACGATAGGTCATGCCGGCGGCCGACATTTCCCGAGACAGGATCTCATTGATCAGGGCATACAGTCGCACCTGCGATTTCTGCGGCAGATAGTTGTCGGAGAAGGTGGTGAACTGCCGGATCAGCTGCACGGTCAGATGGAGCGCCTTGGCGGATTCGCCGAGCAACTGGCTGACGTTTTCGTCCCGGTTCACGTACCGGGCCATCTCGATGTTGCCGTTGATGATGGTCAACAGATTGTTGAAATCATGGGCTATGCCACTGGCCATCAGCGACATGGCATCCAGCTTGCGGATGCGCTGCAACTCTTTTTCCAGTTGGCGCTGGCGCTGCTCCAACATCTTCCGCCGGCTGACATCCTGGAGGATGCCAACGACAAAAAAGGAGTCGCTTTCCGCGACCGGCACCAGGTTGAAGGTGACCTGCCGCTCTCCCAGCAGCACCGGTTCGTCGTAAGAAAACAGTAGCGGCGCAAAACCGGCCACGACATCCAGCGCTCCCATCCAGGCGTCGACGCGCTCGCGCGCCTGTCGCGGCAACAATTGGCTCAGATGGCGCCCCAACACACGCGCCTCGGCTTCCGCGAACAGATCAACCGCGGCATCGTTGGCCATGACGATCCGCCCTTCGTGGTTCAGCTCGATCACCCCCTCGGTCATCCTCCTGAGAATAACGTCGCGATGCCTCTTGCTGACCAAAAGCTCCCTCGTGACCTCGCGCGGATACAAGCCTTCCAAGCCTTGGACAATGCCGTTCCCCCCTCGCTTGTTGGCGAGGAACTGCTCCAGGGCGGCCTTGATGTGCACCTTCATCGCGGCGGCCGGCCCCTTGGCGATGCAGACATCGGCCCCGATCCGCACGGTGGCCTCGTTGTCCTCAAGAGCGACGCCGGAGAGGACCACTAAAAAGACATTCTGGAGTTCCGGGGTGTTTCGGATGATATAGCTGAGTTTTTCGCCGTCGATCTTCGGCATGATCAAATCGGTAAAGACAATATCCGGCTGCTGCTTGGCAATGCAGTCCAGGGCCTCCAGACCGTCTTCGGCGATGTGGACGCGACATCCTTCGGCCTCGAGGACATAGCTGAGAATCCGACGAATAACGGGGCTGTTGTCGACGACAAGCGCTTGAATATCAGGCATGGTCGAGCAACTCCTTCACGGCCTCGGCAAGCTCGCGCACATCGAAGGGCTTGCTGAACACCATGTCCGCCCCCAGCTCTTGGGCAGCGGGCAGATACGCCTCGGGCCCGATGCGGCCGCCGCCGGAAATGGCGATGATCTTGATTGCCGGATACTCCTTCTTCAACGAGGAGATAGTCTCCAACCCTTCCTGTTCGGGCATAATCAGGTCGGTGATCACCAGGTCGGCCGGTTGTTTGCGTTGCTTCTGCATCCCCTCCCGACCGTCGCCGGCCTCCACGACCTCGTAGCCGGCCCATTCCATCACCTGACGCAGCAAGGTCCGCATCTGATCGTCGTCGTCAATGACCAAGATTCTCATGGTGTTCCCCCCTCACGGTTGGGCAGAATCTCCCGGATAGCGATTGCCATCAGGCGCATGTCCACAGGTTTCGCGAGAAAACGGCGAACCCCGGCCTGCTGCGCCTCTTCCGGGGTCACCGCCTCGCTGTACCCCGAGCACAGGATGATGGGTAACTCCGGATGGGTGGCGCTGATCTTGGCCGCCAGCTGCAACCCGGTCATCCTGGGCATGGTGTGATCGGTGATCAGCAGATCGATCCGTTCCTCTCCTTTGGTCACATAGTCCAGGGCCTGTTCCGGACTGGTCGCCGGCAGCACCCGGTAGCCCATGTGGGAAAGCATGCGGGTGCGCATACCCACAATATCCTCTTCGTCATCGACAAATAAAATGGTTTCCGTACCTCGCGGCAGCGATTTCTCCAGGGGGTCTTCCTCGCCCGGGGCATCGGGCACGCGGGGGAAGAACACGGTGAAGACCGAGCCCTTGCCGGGTTCGGAAGCGACGTCGATGACGCCGTCATGGGCAACAACGATGCCGTGGAGCACCGCCAGCCCCATGCCCGACCCCTGCCCGACATCGCGGGTGGTGAAAAAGGGGTCGAAGATGCGCTCAAGTGTCTCGGGCGCAATGCCCTTGCCGTTGTCCTTGATGGTGAGCACGATATACCGCCCCGGCGCCAGGTTGTGATAGCGAAGCTGCTCCGCCTTGCCGGTTTCGATCTCCCGCAGCGAGACTTCGATCACGCCGACGTTGTTCGGCAAGGCCTGGGCCGCGTTGGTGCACAGATGCATCACCACCTGCTGGATCTGACTGGCATCGGCGTGGATCTTGCCGATACCCTCGGGCACCGCGACCCTGATGTCGATGGTTGCCGGCAGTGTGGAACGGAGCAACCGGCAGGATTCCTTCACCACCGGGGCGATCATCAGATCCTTCCGTTCATGGGTGGACTGGCGGCTGAAGGCAAGAATCTGGGCGACCAGATCCTTGGCCCTGGTTCCGGCCCGCCTGATGGCCTGGATGTGTTCGGTGATCTCCTCGAGTTTCAGCGGAGGGCCGATCGGCATCTCCCCCTCTTTTTCCTTACCGGGGAGACGGTAGAGCAACAGATCGGCATTGCCGAGAATAGCGCCGAGAATATTGTTGAAGTCATGGGCGATACCGCCGGCGAGCGTGGCGATGGACTCCAGTTTGTGGGCGTGCACCAGACGTTTTTCCAGATTGCGCTGGTGGCTGATATCCTTGGCCGAGTGGACGAATCCGACGATCCGGCCGTCTTCGAACAGCGGCGAGCAGCTCACGGAAAATGTCCGGCCGAGGAAGCGGTGGGTCATCTCCTGGCCTAGCGGTTTGTTTTCAAGGCGAACCGTCTGCATGGGGCAGAAAGGGCAGATCGTCTCCGATCCACCGAACAACTGGTGACATCGTTTCCCTTCGATGGCCGTTCCATCGGCGGCAAGGAGTTGTTTTGCGGCCCGGTTGCCCTTGACGACCCGCAGCTCGCTGTCGAGAATCAATACAGGATCGATGATGGCGTCGAAGGTGTACTGCCATTCGTCCAAGGCTCGTTGCAACACCGGACTGGTGGCTGGCATGGCCGAGGCTGCCTCCTCGGGGTTCGACGTGGTTGCCGCGGAAGCTGTCTCCGATTCCGTGGCGGCGACTCGCCCTTGCAGCAGCGCAGGACGGATCCGGAACACGAAGTACAGGATCGAGCAGACGGCATAGGCTGCCAGCGCAAGGCAGGCAATGATCAAAAAAGATTCGTTCACTGCACCTTTCCGGGGAGGAGTACCGGGGAGCGTTGCCTGAAGATCCGCTCCCGGAAAAAACGGATGGTCGTGCGCCGGCGCTCGACGATCCGCACCTGTTCGGGTATCAGATCCGAGATACCGTTACGCATAATGGACATCTTATATTCTATGTTGGCTGCAAACCTGTTGTCCAGGTACCAGGCATAAAATAGTCCAAAAAAGAGCCCTGGCGGGGTAAACCCCTCGCCGGGGTTGATCACCCGGGTGTACGTCCGCTCCTCCTGCTGCGCAGGGCGCATCCGGGAAAGCAGCAGGTAGGCGTCGATGTCGTCGGGTTCGAGGAAACTGACCAATTGCTCCTTTTCCCTGACCTTCAACCGATAGATTCGCCCCACCAGCTCGTTGCCGGAAAACAGATCGGACATGCGTTTTTCCGCGGCATAGTTGCCAAGCAAGGACTGGCCAAGCGCCACCAGGAACACCATCTCGAACCGATTGAGGTTGCCGACCTGGTCCTGACGGATCTTGATCCGTTGATCGTGGGGATCGTAGAACGAAAAAATATTGTCCCACTCCTGACACCGCTTCCACGATTCCGGCTCGACCAGGGTGATGCCGCGGATGAATTGGAGATGCTCGACAGGGATGTCGGGGTGCAGCCAGATGATTTCGACCATCCGATCCAACAGCCACTTGCGCTCCATCTCCGTCATCTTGACCATGGTCAGCGACCCGGCCGCGATCAGCTCGGTGCTGAGATAGTGCAACTGCGACCGGATCTTCTCGTACCGCAGGCAAGGGGCCGGTTTGGCATGGTGCTCACTGGCGGCGATGAAATCGGCGGCCGGCAGTTGTTCCGTACAGGAGGGTTGCTTGAGGTAGCCCGCCTGTTGCAGCGCCCAGAGTCCCTTGATCGCCCGCGCCAAGGCATCGGGGTCGTGTTGAATGGCGCGCCGTTGCTGCAACTGGTCGTTGGAAAAAATCCTGGCCTCCACAGCGTTGAATCCCAGGGCCCGCACCCGGTTCCGGTCAATATAGATCGGTTCCTTGTCCTCGATCGCATAGCGCTGGAGGATCGCGCCGGGGATATCGTTCATGTCCAGCGCTACCACATGGGAAAACAGGCCGTGGACGCCGCCGGGAATGTTCCTGTGGTAGGCTCGGATCAAATCCGAGACATAAAACTTCCGGTCCGGGGCGTCGCGGGTGGCGTCGGTTTCGCCCTTTTGCACCCAGATATTGGCTATCAGCACCTTGAGCGCCGTCGAGTTCTTGCGGATGGCCTCGGCCAGGCCGGGCACCTGCAGGATGGGAATAATCGAGGTGTACAGGCTACCTGGCGCGAACAGGATGATGTCCGCCTGCTGTACCAATTGCACGACTTCGGGCTGAAGAAAGGGGAGGCGGCTGAATTCGATCATGACCCGGTCGATCGGATACCCCCTCCTGGCCTTGCTCGACTTGTATTCGCTGGTGACCAGGACGCCGTTGCCGTACAGCATCTGCAATTGGGACAGCGTCGTGGTGCAGGGCAGCACCGAATTCTGGCGGACGCCCAGGCAGGCCGACAGTTCTCCCAGGCCACGGATGGTCGCGGTCCGCACCACCTGATGGGAGGCCAGCAACTGAGTGGCGGTCAACGCCGGGTCCAACTGCCTGTAAATGGCAGCCGCCAGCAGGAGATTTCCCAGGCATTGCGGCCTATTGAGGGTTGGGGCCAGACGCGGATCATCGTGGAGTTGCGTGGTCAGCTCGGAGAAATAGGCCAAGAGCCGCTCGGGCAAGTCGGCAAGCGCCGCCCCGGTATCCTTCAGCAGTTGAGCCGCCGAGCCGGGGTGCGAGATGAAGCGGTAGTTGAAGATGGCATGGATCGCGGCCGCGCAGCGCCGCGCCCCCGCCCGGTCGAGGTCATAGCTCCGGATAAGGTTCTCCCGGCGAATCGAGGAAACCAGGACGTGTCGTAGATCGCCCAGGGCGATCAGCGGCAGATCTTTTTGCAATTCACCGGTCGAACCGCCGTCATCGGTGACGCATACCACCGAACTGACCAGGGGAAACACCTGCTTGAGACCGGTAAAAGGGTTGCGCGACCAGTTCCGCCGCCGGGAATCGCCCCCAATGATATTGGACAGTCCGGTCCCCCCGCCGAACACGACCACCTTGGTGGTGCTCGTATCCAGCGATTCGATCTGCTGCTGGAGTTTGCCAAACAGGGAAGCAATAATGGGCGGAAAGCCGCCGGAGGTGCTACCCAGGACAATGGCGGTGATTTTTTCCGCCAGCGAACTTTCGGGCAGGACATCGAGGACGGAAAAACCCTCCGACGTTAAAAACTGCAACTGATTCTTGAGCTGTTGCGGCCCGGCCATAGTGTCTCGCTACAGAAAAGAAGAAAAGAAGAACGGCACGGCAACCGGCGAAAAGAGATCAAGCCTGTGCCATCAACAGCAGTTGTTCCACCCTGAACAGATCCTTGGGCGTGTCGACCTCCACGGAATCGTGAGCGGTCAGCACCACTCGGATGGTGTATCCGAACTCCAAGGCCCGCAGTTGTTCCAACTTCTCAAACCGCTCCCACTGTCCTTCGGGGAGACCAACGAAGGTGACGAGAAATCCCTTCCGGTAGGCGTAAAAACCGAGATGCTTATAATAGGTTGGCTGCTCCTGCTCCGCCGGATCGCGCTGAAAGGGGATGGGCGAGCGGGAAAAGTACAGAGCATTGCCGTGACAGTCGAACACGGTTTTGACATGGTTGGGGTCGGCGATCTCCTCTGGCCGGACGATCTTGTAGATCAGGGTGGCCATGGGAAGGGACGGATCGTCGATCAAGGGACGGGCCACCTGTTCGACGATCTCCGCCGGGAACAGCGGCTGATCCCCCTGAATGTTGACGATCACATCGTGATCCGCGATCCCGATCGACTGGGCGGCCTCGGCCAGCCGATCGGTCCCGGTGGCATGGTCGCGCCGGGTCATGACCCACTCGCCGCCAAAATTTTCCACCGCCTTGGCGATCCGTTCATCGTCGGTGGCCACCACCACTTGCGAAAGCAAAGCAACCTGCCGCGCCCGTTCGACCACATGCTGGATCATCGGCTTCCCTTGAATCAGGGCCAGCGGTTTGCCCTCGAAGCGGTTGGACTGATAACGGGCTGGAATAATAGCAACTATCCTGGGTTCGACTGTACTCATCGGCTGTCCTGCTGGCGTCCCCCGGGAAGGGAACAGACCGTTCTCGCCAATACCCTCAATCGGCAATTGGCAGTTCTTTGCGAGGCCTGGCGGTTGTCCGTTTCAAGGGTGGACGCGGGGGTTGTCAACATTGTCGTTCTCATAAAAAGCTCCGAGGACGACCTGCCTTGCTTCGTAACATTCTGTTTTTACAAAGCGCTATTTTGCGAAATTTGACTTTTTACCAAGCCATGAACATTGGTTTGCTTTTCGCTTCTCAACCATGATACAGTGCGACCAAACAAAAGGCAATCACCAAAAAATCCATCAGGTTATCAAGGATGTTCCCTTGTCGGCGCCCTCACCTTCCCTGGCTGTCCTAAACGACCGCAGCCGTCCGCTTGCCCTTCTCCAGAATTTGGCGTACGCATTGGGCGTTCCCTTGGTCGACACGCCACAGGAAGCTTCTCTGCTGCTCCGGTTTTCCTTGGACCGGCTCGAACTGTGCAAGCCCGGCGACCCCACCCTGCCCGGCGCCCTGCGGGTCGATTTCAGCGAAACAGACGCCCGCAGGCGCAACCTCCATCCGGGACGGGAACTGGTGGTGCAGGCGGCCAAGGTGCGGTCTTCTCGGCAGCCTCTGCTCATCGACGCCACCGCCGGCCTGGGCCGCGACGGTTTTCTCCTGGCAGCAGCCGGGTTTAGGGTACAGATGATCGAATACAATCCCGTGGTTGCCGCCCTGCTGGCAGACGGCCTGGAACGCGCTGGGGGTCTGACCGGGCTTGCCGACACCGCCGCGCGGATCCGGTTGCTGCAAGGCAATGCCCTGGATTATCTGGCCGCGCCGACCGAATGGCCGGATGTCGTCTATCTCGACCCGATGTTTCCCGAGCGCAGCAAATCCGCCTTGGTGAAACAGGAACTGCGGCTTCTACAACTAATCGACAACAAAAACACCGACCCCACGCAGCTCTTGCGGGCCGCACTGAACATCCATGCCCGAAAAGTGGTGGTCAAACGGCCGCTCAAAGGCCCATGCCTCGTGGCCGCACCGCCCGCCTATTCGCTCAAGGGCAGGGCCATCCGGTTCGATGTCTATGTGGGAACGGGGAAGAGGGAGGTTCCCTGATTCGGGTCGCCTGAACCGGCAACCCGAATCGGGACGATACATGAGGAAAGAAACGTCTCAGGCCTGGGCCGCCTTTTTCAGGGCCGCCTTAATCTTGCTTTTCTGTTCGTCGGGCAACACAATCGGTACTTGATAGGTCAGGGCGCGTTCCATGATCGCCGCCGAGGCCGGCAATGCTTGGGGATCGTACACCACCCGCCGCTTGCCGTGGGCGCTGAACGGCCAGCCGCCTTGGCAATAGGTTTTCGCTTCGAGCAGATGTTCCCAGTTGGGGTAGTAGTGCCAGCCGTTTTCGCTCCAGCGGACTGCACCCACGCCCTGATCGCGCAACACCTGGTTCACCGCCGTGGTCTGCGCCGCATCCGGCAGGAGAAAGGTGAGGAAGGTCGCGGAATCGCCCGCCTCGTCGAGTATCTCGCGGAACCTGACCCCGGGCAGCACGCTCACCACCTCTTGAAAAAAGCGTTTGTTCTTTTTCTGCGCCGCAACGATTCCATCCAGCTTTGCCAATTGGGCTAGGCCGATCGCCCCCTGGATCTCCATCATTCGGTAGTTGAAACCGATGAACGGACGCCCCTCACCGCCGCGGCCGCCGGGATTGGGCACATGATCGTGACCGTGATCCTGATACTCGGACATCCGTCGCCATAGGGACTCGTCACTGGTGATGCACATGCCGCCCTCGCCGGTGGTCATGGTTTTCACCGCGTCGAAGGAGAAGGTGCCGATGGCGCCGAAGCTGCCGAGATGCCTCCCCTGTAAACGGCCACCGGCCGCTTGGGCCGTATCCTCGATCACCGGGATGTTGTGCCGATCGGCAATGGCCTTGATCGCCCCGATTCGGGCCGGGGCACCCATCATGTGTACAGGAATGATCGCCTTGGTCTTTGGAGTGATCTTCTTTTCCAGGTCCACGGGATCCATGTTGAGAGTCAGGTCGACCTCGGTGAACACAGGGATGGCGCCACAGTCGAGAATCGCCTCCCAGGTGGCGACAAAGGTGAACCCCTGGGTAATGACCTCGTCGCCAGCACCCACGCCAAGCGCCGCCAGGGCAACCTTGAGGGCCGCCGTCCCCGATGTCACAGCCTGGGCATGGGCAGCGCCCGTATACGCGGCAAAGGCCCGCTCGAATTCGAGCACCTTCCACACCCCTTTACGCTGGGCCGCGAACTCGTAGCGAAAGAGCACGCCGCTCTCCAGCACCTCAAGAACCTGCTCCTTTTCCTCTGCTCCAAAAATTTCAAAACCAGGCACAATCGACCTCTCACGCTGTCATATCAAAAAAAGGAAAACCCGTCCGCCCCGCACCACGCAATCAGCCGCGCGGCAACAAATAACCGTTGTCTATCAACCGCACCTTGCCGGCCTTACCCTCGACAAAAACCGCCAGAGCCAGGACCGTGTGCTCGTCGACTTCTGCGACCGCTTCCAGACTGTCGCAGTCGATGAAACTGACATAATCGATGGCCGTGCCGGCAAACGAGTGGATATGCTGTTCCAGCAGACGCACCAATGCGGCGGTCGAGCGCTGCCCCTGCGCCGCCTGGGTCCGGGCCAGGTGCAAGGCCGTGGACAGGCTCAGGGCCGCAGGCCGGTTGGCCGGATCGAGATTGGCATTACGGGAACTCATCGCCAGCCCATCCGCCTCCCGGACGATCGGGTGGCCGACAATGCGCACCGGAATATTGAGGTCGGCCACCAGACGGCGGATGATTGCCAGTTGCTGAAAGTCCTTTTCGCCGAACACCGCCATGTCGGGCAGGACGATGTTGAAGAGTTTGCTGACCACCGTCGCCACTCCGGCAAAATGAACCGGACGGCTCTTACCGCACAAATGGGTGGCCAACTGCTTGACCCGGACCTCGGTCTGAAATCCCTGGGGATACATCAGATCCGGGGTCGGAGCAAAGACCGCCGTCACCTTTTCCTGGCGAACCAGCTCCATGTCGCGCTCAAAATCGCGGGGATAGCGATCCAGATCCTCGTTCGGACCAAACTGGGTGGGATTGACAAACAGACTGACCACCACCACATCGCACAAGCTCGCCGCCCTTCGCATCAGACTGAGGTGGCCTTCATGGAAATAGCCCATGGTCGGCACCAGACAGATGGTTTGCCCTGCGCCCGTCCTGGTCCTCGACCAGGCCTGCATCTCTTCCGGTTTCCTGATAATTTCCATTATTTTTTCAACTGGTTGAGTCTCGATTGCACCATGTCCCGCGCCGGGTCCGCTTGTCCCTGTCCCGGTTGCCCGCCGGTCAGTTCCAGGTATTTGCCGTACATGGCCGCCGCTTCTTCCTTTTTGCCCATCTGTTCCTGCAAACGCCCCAACGTCCGATAGGCCGCTGGGGAAAAACCCTCCAGAGCCGCCAGCTCGGTGACGAGCGGTACAGCCTTGTCGAATTGTTGTTCGCTCTCGTACAGGCCGGATAGTTTGGTCAGCACCAACGGCTTGAGCGGCGAACCGACACCCAAGCCGGCATTGATCGCCACAAACCGTTCAATTGCCTGGCCGCGCTGTCCCTCCTTTTCATCGAGCAAGGCAAGCTCGATCCGGGCCCAAAGGCCGGAAGGGGTCGAGCCGTACTCCTGAACCACCTTTTCCAGCATTGCGCGGCGGTCCTGTTTGGCAACAAGGGCAGCGTCCAGGGCCGAAGCCGCGCGATCGGCACGGTAATCGCGATAGGTGGTATAGGCGGAGGCGGCAATTGCGAGAATCACTCCCACCGAGATGGCAAGCACAAGGGCTCGCTGATTCCTGCGGATAAAAGAGATGGCCTTTGGTGGCAAATTAAACTGCTCAAGCAACCCCATGACCGGGCCAAGTTGCTGCAATTCGATTTTTTTGGGGTCAAAAACAGGCTGATCCGCCATGGCTGTCTACTCCTTGCTCCAAGATGAAATGAGCGCGCGACACAAGCCGGCAATAACCGTTGCGCTTCGCAGACGCGAACTGTAAATACAAAGCTCTCCCGACGAAATCATGCAGACAAGCGGCAAAAGAGAAAAGAACAGAGGCGGTTAGCGCCCCGTCATCAAGATTTTCGATTATAACCCTACAAAAAAAAAAAGCATCAGGCAATCCATGACAGCGCAGCAAAAAGCCGGAAAGCAGAATGATTGCCGAGCCACCCTCTCCAAACGCCAACACCGCGACATCCGGGGCACCCATGGATGACCGCCGGATACTGACCGTCACCGAACTGAACAGCGCCATCCGCGGCTTGCTGGAGGGACGCTTTCCGTTTGTCAGTGTCGCCGGCGAGATCTCCAATCTGCACAAGCCGTATTCCGGTCACCTCTATTTCACGCTCAAGGACTCCGGTGCCCAGATCAAGGCGGTGCTGTTCAAGATGCAGCAACGTTATCTTGCCCAGATTCCCAAGGATGGGGCGCATGTCGTCTGTCGCGGCAGGATTTCGGTCTACGAACCAAGGGGCGATTTCCAGTTGATTGTCGACACCATCGACTTTCATGGCGCAGGCGTCCTCCAGCAGGCGTTTGAACAACTGAAAAAGCGGCTTGCGAACGAGGGGCTGTTCGACGAACATCTTAAACGAAGTCTACCGCCCTTTCCCGCCCACATCACCCTGGTTACCTCACCCCAGGGTGCTGCGGTGCACGATTTCATCCGCATCGCCTCCCGTCGATGGCCAGCACTTCGGATCGCGGTCTACCCTGTGGCCGTACAAGGCGAGCAGGCTGCCACCGACATGGTTGCAGCCTTGCACCACATCAATGCGTTGGCAACGACCGAGATTATCGTTCTCTGTCGGGGCGGCGGCTCCGTCGAGGATCTCCATGCCTTCAACGACGAACAGTTGGCCCGGGCCATTCGCGCATCCACCGTACCGGTGGTGAGCGCGGTGGGCCATGAAATCGACTTCACCATCGCGGATTTTGCAGCCGACCTGCGCGCGCCCACACCGAGCGGCGCTGCGGAACTCCTCACCCCGGACAGCGAGGCCCTTCTCGGAACAATCGGCCAGATCCGAGCGCGGTTGCACCGCATCCAACTGACGCGGATCGATCGATTGCAACAACGGTTGCGGCTTGCTCGGCAGCGGCTGGAGACCATGCCCCATCCGTTGGATCGGCTTGCACTCCGGATCGATCACCTGGCCGTCCGCCTCGAACATGCACTCCATGCAGCCCTCAATGCACGGCAGCGGCGACTGGAACGAGCCGCTTTTGCCCTGGAGCGGCGCTGCCCCGCTCACCGGGTCGAGCTACACGGCCAGCGGTTGAACGAGCTGCATACGCGGCTTGCGCAGGCGGCCAAATCGCAGCTCCAGGCGAAAGAGGAGCAATTCGGCCGGATGGCCAGCGTTCTCCAGGCTGTTGGTCCACTGGCGACCCTTGCACGGGGATACGCTATTGTTCGAACAAAAGGAGGCAGGCGGCGGGTCGTGACACAGAGCAATCAGGTTCGAGCCGGCGAAACGGTGGAGGTGATCCTCCATAAAGGACTTTTACTGTGTCGTGTAGAGCACAGTGAACAAGAGGAGAAGCAGGAAGGGGACAATCAATCCAAAACGGCGTCGACTTCCTGATCGATGTAGGCAATGGCCTTGGCCAGTAGTTTGGGATTGTTGCGCGCGGTTTTTCGCAGGATATCGCCCCACTCCTGGAGCATGGAGGAATCGACCTTGCGGACGGCATTTGGGCGGCACCATTCCAGGCCGATCTTGTAGCCCAGATGTTCCAGGGCCTTTTTCTGTTCCAGCCGCTGCTCGGGCGGAGTTTTTGCAAGAATATCGGTGGCAATATCCTGCCAACCGTCGGACAGGAAATTCCCCTCCTGGAAGACCTTGAACCAGCGTCTCTCCTCGGGATTGAGTTGCGCCGGGATTTCGTAACGATGCTCCGACATCCGGCCGCCCGTCAAGGCCGCCTGAGCTTCGTTGGCAAAGGATGACGCAGGGCTGAACAACAACAGCACACACAACGCCATCTCCAGAATGACAATTCTCACGATTTCCTCATGATCCTGGATATGTTAGTCATGCCTGCAACTTAACATGCCCATACCGTCGTGTCAAGAACCAGTCTCACAGGATACAATTTTTTGTACCACCCAATCACGTCATAGCTCCAGCATCCACCGACGATGCATCGACAACTCCTGCGCCGGTCGACACCCCTGCGAGAAGGGTTGCAGCAGCTTCCGCCACCTCCAGAGCCAGCACCGCAGCAGCCCCTTCGCCAAGCCTGAGATCGAGACCGAACAGCAGCCGGCATTGCAGCCTTTCAAGGAGCGCGCAATGCCCGGGATCGGCGCTCCGTTGCGCACAGAGGATGTAATCGCGAACAAAGGGTTCAAGACTGCAAGCGATCATCGCTCCCGCAGTGGAACTTAACCCGTCGACAACAATCGGCTTTCGCTTGGCCGCAGCCCCGATGATCAGGCCGGCGATTGCCCCGATCTCGAATCCGCCCACCTTGGCCAGGACATCGAGTCCATCCTTGGCGTTGGGCCTGTTGCGGGCCAGAGCCTTATTGACCACACCGATCTCGTGTTCCAGTCGGACATCGTCGAGACTTTCGCCTTGGACGAGCAGATCCTCCACCTTTTTGCCGGTGAACACCGCGTTTATAGCGGCACTCGACATTGTATCGCCGATCCCGATAGCCGCCGCCCCGAAGATGTCGATCTCGCCCGCAAACCGGTTCGCCACCTCAATGCCCGCCTCGACCGCCATAACCGCATGGGTCCTGGTCATGGCGGGGCCATTAACCATGGCGGCTGTCCCCCGACCGATTTTCTTCGCGATGATGTTGCCGTCTTGCACAAGTCCGGTCAAATCGTCCTTTACACCGGCATCAACCACACAAACCTCGATCCCACTGCGGCGAGCCAAGAGAGTGACGCCGGCCTCGCCCCGGACAAGGGCATGGACCCTCTGGGTGGTGGACTCGTCCGGGCACCTTGAGTCCTCATCGGCTGCCACCCCATGATCGCCAGCCATGACCACCATTTGTTTTCGGGCCATTGGCGGCTGTAAAGTCCGTGTCATCCCTGCCAAATCGATGGCCAGCTCCATCAGAACGCCCAGCGCCCAGCGTGAAGGGGCCAGGCGCTTACAGCGACTTTCCGCCAGTTCACGACAGGCAAAGTCTTGCGGATAGATGGCGCGGATGGTGGTATCGAGAAAACTGAGCGCAGATGAAGTCTTCATGTTTGCCCCTGCTGAAAGAATCGTGGTGAGAGGTTGGTCGTCGGCCGGCGCTCAACGTCTTACTCGCTTCCGGCGAGGGTGCGGTCGTAGAGCTTGCCCACGCCATACTCCTTGCGGCGCTGGAATTTTTCGTAGGGCGGGCCGATCAGCTGCATTTCCGGGTACTGCTTCTGGATCTGCATGGCGATCTCCATCTCCTTGGTGCAACCGGTGGAATAGGTGGCGTCCTTCCCGGTCCACTCCGGCGGCACCTTCTTGCCCATCAGCTCGAAGGATTTGACAATGTCGTCAACACTCTGAAAACGCCAGATGTCGATATTGCCGGACCGCTGAAAAATCTCCCACATGTACATGATATCGTCGGCATCCATACCCTCGACAAAGTGCTCTCCTGGATTGATGATGACCACGTCGTGCAGCGATTCCCGGAGATGATCGACAAACACATTCAAGATTTCCTTGGCAGTTTTCAGCTGGCCGGGAATCGAACCGACAATGGCGGAATAAAACATGATGGTTTTGCCCTGCGCCTTTTCCCGCTCGACCATATCGATTAGGGCCTCGGCCTTGTGCCGCAACGCTGCCCGCGAGAAGCGCACCGCCTTGGGATGGTGCGGCTTCAAGAGGATATCGACCTCGCCGTCGTTTCCGGGGATGATGGAAACGATATCGCGGGTAAACTGAAAATGGTTGGTGATATTTTCACGGCCGCCGGGGCTGCGGTACACCACCAAATCGGCCTCCTTGAACGCCCGGGCGTAGGTGACGGAGGTCAACAAGGGGTTGAACGGTTCGCGGGTGCCGTCGGAGATGACGAGGAGCCTGTTGTCGCTGTCGAGATGACGCAACAGTTGATTCTTTGAAATCTTGGCATCGCCGATGATATCGGCATCCTCAAGGAGTTCGTCCAAGGTTGGATCCTCGAGGATATCGACGAAGGAAACGCGATGATAATAAAAGTCCTGTTTCACCGCAAGAATCACCTTGATGCCAATTTTCATGAAAATGCGAAGAATGGCCAGATCAAAAACAATCTCGCCGGAACGGCCGCCCACCCAAAGGATGCACGGACGTCGTTTGCCGGAGATGACGTCGCGCAACCAATTGCAGATCCATTCCCACTCCGGGGTGGCCAATGGTTTGTTCATTACCTGCCGAATGGCCTCCATCTCTGGAGGGATATCCTGCCGCCAGATCGTCCGCATCGAGGAGAGCAGGAGAAGCCGGCGCAAACGCAAGAGATGCAACTGCAAATCGATATCGGTCAGCGTGGTTTCATGAGAAATTTCAAGCCCTTCCGGAGAGTTGAAAACTTGCTCGAAGGCCTCGGATTGCAGGAAGGTGGCAACCCGCCTGTTTTCCTGCTCCCGCTCCACCGCTAGCGGTCGATCGATCTCGCTGATGGTAGTGAAAATGCCAAGCAGTCGCTTCTCGATCCGACCCGGCAATTGCACCTTGTGCATGATCTCGTGGTTGTACTTGATCGTCAGCAGACTCAAAAGATACTTTTGCTTGTACGAGTCGGTCACCACCTCGCGGACCAACTTTTCCAATCGGGTCCAGATGCCGATATAGGCCGACGTGAGCACCGTGTCGGCTCGTTTTTCGATGATGGCGGCAAACAACTCGTCGGAGCAGGGGTAATAAATCTGCTCGTCTTCGAGATGGACGATAAACTTGAGTTGTTCCGGCGAGGCCACCATGTCGGGAAAGGTTTCGTAGGCCAGATGATTTTCGGTAAAAAAATTGGTCAGCCAGGCATCCCTGTCCGGGTCCTGCCCTTTGACGTAACGTATAATCTCACTCATGCGCGTAATCCTGTCAAAATCATGCTCGTTTTCGATGAGGCTCGATCGTTCCAAGGCCACCTGCTTCGCTTGGTACAAAAAGGCTTAAACATAGGGAATCTTGAAATTTAACTCATTAATCCCCATGATCATTCACCGGCAATTTTTTTCACCAAGACCATGCTCTTCTGGCATTTAATCCAATCAGTTTTGCACCCTGCCACCGCCTCGCTCTG
>Ga0074195_1001259_pt1 | contig 37136 bp, 30 predicted proteins | sample EPASupsiteHSE623_FD_64525 | JGI IMG/M metagenome (GOLD analysis project Ga0074195, IMG submission 64525) | Bioremediated contaminated groundwater from EPA Superfund site, New Mexico - Sample HSE6-23 | ecosystem: Environmental > Aquatic > Deep subsurface > Groundwater > Contaminated ... | reverse complement strand
TTGTAAAAAAATATCTCAAATCTGTATCAGCTAAATAAAAATTATTCTGAGACGCATAAACATTGTCACTACTCCCAATAATAACCTCCTCAGAAACATCTTTGTCATAATCTTTCAAAGGGACAGCAACCGTGATTATATAATTTAAACTTCTTGGCTTCGGCAAAATAATAACATCCGAACATTTCGCGATAGGCTTCTCTTTATTATCAACTGAATCCTTCATTTTTGGCATAATATCGGAAGAATCCGGCTGAATATAAGTCTTAGTTACCTCGTCATAAATAGGATAAACATTTCCAACATAACGATTCAAAACCAAGTAAGCGGTATTCCCTATCTTCCTTGAAGTATTGTAGTCCCCATCAAATTCGATAGACCTCTTTACGGCTGGATTCGCCCTATCCTTTATATCCAATACGTAAATTTTTGTTCTGTCATAAGATCTATAGTAATAAGGCATATCCAATTTAGAAGCATATGAATAATTAGATTTAGACCCTATTATTACCAAAGTATCGCCATCCACATACATCTCAGATGGATAAAATTCATCTGTGTCATCTGTTTGAAGTTTTATTTTAACCAACTCCTTCATAGATGTCGCTGGATATACTTGAACAATCCTAACCGTGTCATTTTTAATCATATAAATAAACTTTCCATCATTCTTCACAATGTCTGCCTCATCAACCCCGGAAACTTGAATATTTGTAGTAGAATAATCAGCCGCAGCTCCAGTACTTGTAGCAGACTCACTAGCCTTTGTGGCTTCAGCTTGCGGAGCGACAGAAGGAAGAACAAAATCATCCACTAGATAGTCTTTACCATATTGAGAAGAACCGGCACTTATAAAACGTTGTTGCAACTCATCACAAGAAGCAACTTTCGACATACCTTCCCCCTTTATTTCCACAAAAGAAGTAGAAACTTTATCAGTCACTCCGGCCTTTAACCTGTAAACAATTTCCGCCATTTCAGCTCTAGTGATCTTTTGGTCAAAATCACGAATAGAAACAGGAATAGCTTTCTTAGCCTCAAGTCCAGTCACATAAGTCTTGTACCAAAGATTTGGATCATTCTCTCCCTTAGTTACACTCAAGGCGTTTACAACAATTTTAGAAGCTTCGGAAAAACTAATTTCTCTATCAGGTCGGAAATTTCCATCCTGATATCCACTAACAATACCTCGAGTTTTACCCTCACATATATAAGGGGCATACCACTCAGCCTTAACATCATTAAAACAATTCTCTCCAGAAGGAGTTGAATCAATCGTACCAACAATAATCTTCATAAACTCAGCCCTATTTATGGTATTGTCAGGACGAAAAGTATCATCTTCATACCCACGAACAATTCCGTTAGTTTTAAGATACTCTATAGCATCATACGAAGAGATCCCATCAACAACATCAGTAAAATTAATTTCAGAAGGATCTACCATATCATCAGAAACAGCAAAAACAGAAAACGACATCACCACAAAACTGACAAAAGCAGTGGTGACAATAAATACTTTTTTCATAGACATTTGGGCTAAGAATTAAATATCCGATTAATTATATATTCTTCAGCAAAGTAAATAACAAAAAGCCTTTTACAAACATTTAGTATTATTTTCTAATCCGCAATTTTCCAACAATTTTTCAGAAAGACAAGCCAATCCACCTTGAATAATCAAAACCAAATTGGTAATATCCACCGCGACATAAAAAATTATGGGCGTTCGTCACGACAATTAAATTTTACATAAATATATATCACTAACTAAAACAGTATGTTATACCTCGTCTTTGCTTCTAGCATTCTCGCTCTTCTTGCTGCGGGAGGACTAGCCTACTACGTAGTAAAACAAGAAAAAGGAAATGAAAAAATGCAGGAAATAGCGGAAATGATCCATGTAGGAGCCATGGCTTTCTTGAAAAGAGAATACAAGGTAATCTCAATTTTTATCGTAGTTATGGCAATAGTTCTATTCTTTCTAATAGATCAAAAGAGCACAGAATTCAATGAAGGACTATTCACTTCTATATCCTTTGTATATGGAGCTGTAAGTAGCATTTTAGCAGGATTCTTTGGAATGCAGATTGCAACCAGGGCAAACGTTAGAACGGCCAGCGCAGCTAGAACAGGATTAGGTGCAGCACTAAGCATAGCCTTCAAATCAGGTGCTGTGATGGGACTTTCAGTAGTAGGTTTAGGCCTAGCTGGAGTCACAATATTATACTTCCTATTTACAAAATATTTGGGAGTAGATACTTCAATCGTATTAAATTTGATTACAGGATTTGGACTTGGTGCTTCTTCAGTAGCTCTATTCGCACGTGTAGGAGGAGGAATTTATACAAAAGCTGCTGACGTAGGAGCAGATTTAGTTGGAAAAGTTGAAGCTGGAATCCCAGAAGATGATCCTAGAAATCCAGCAGTTATTGCTGATAACGTAGGAGACAACGTAGGAGACGTAGCTGGAATGGGTGCGGACTTGTTCGAATCTTATGTAGGAGCAATATTATCTGCAATGATTCTAGGAATTGGATTTAACGCAACATCACAAGAAGGAGCGATATTACTTCCACTAGCTCTATCGGCAACAGGAATTATTTCATCAATTATTGGAGTGTTTTTTGTAAGAACAAAAAAAGAAAGCGGAATACATACAGCCCTAAAAATGGGACTTTGGGGAGCATCAGCCATCATGGTTGTAGCTTCATATTTCATTACTAGATACCTACTTCCGGATACATACTTCAATGTATTTATCGCTATGATTTCAGGACTAGTCGCAGGAATTATAGTAGGACTTCTAACAGAATATTATACATCTGGAGACTACAAACCTGTTAAAAAACTAGCAGAATCTTCAACAACTGGGAGTGCAACTACAATCATTCATGGACTAGCTCTAGGATACAAATCCACACTTCTCCCGGTTCTATTCATCTGTATAGCAATAATGGTCGCATATAAATTCGCAGGCCTATACGGAATAGCAATAAGCGCAGTTGGAATGCTTTCAACTCTTGGGATATCATTAGCAATAGATGCTTACGGTCCTGTAGCAGATAACGCAGGAGGAATAGCAGAAATGTCCGCATTGGGTCCAGATATAAGAAAAAGAACGGACGCCTTAGATTCAGCAGGGAACACAACAGCTGCAATAGGAAAAGGTTTTGCAATAGGATCTGCAGCTTTAACAGCGTTAGCATTATTCGCTTCTTATGGAGTAGCAACAAAATTGGAGACAATAGACATAATGGACCCAAAAGTAGTAATAGGATTATTCATTGGAGGTATGCTCCCTTTCCTATTCTCTGCACTCACAATGTCAGCAGTTGGAAGAGCAGCTTTCGATATGATCAAAGAAGTTAGAAGACAATTCAAGGAAATAAAAGGATTAATGGAAGGAAAAGCAAAAGGAGATCCAGCTACATGCGTAGACATAGCAACAAGGGGAGCAATACGAGAAATGATCATTCCTGGATTAATGGCAGTAATTGTACCAGTTGCAACTGGATATATTTTAGGATCCGCAGCTCTAGGTGGCCTTCTAGCAGGAGCATTGGTAACAGGAGTAATGATGGCTATCTCAATGGCAAACTCAGGAGGAGCATGGGATAACGCAAAAAAATACATTGAAGGAGGAGTTTACGGAGGAAAAGGTTCAGATGCTCATAAAGCAGCCGTAGTAGGAGACACCGTCGGAGATCCATTCAAGGATACATCTGGTCCAAGCTTAAATATTCTTATCAAATTAATGACAATCGTATCGTTAATTTTCGCAGGAGTATTCACGGCAAATGGACTATTCTAAAAAAACATACATACAGATTCAAGAGCCCGCTACAAAGCGGGCTCTTTTTAAATACAGATAATAAAAAAACACCACTTGACACGGAAAAAGAAAGGCGTAAGATAACGTTCCGTATATAAAATTAACAAACTAAAATATGGATCCAGAGAGACATGATATAGAACCAGGGACAGGTAGTGATAGTGACGACACTCTAAGAAAAGGCACAACTCCGGCAGACCAAGAACACCAAGCACCAGTAACTACAAGACAAGAACAGAGATCACCTGAAGAAGTCAGAAGGCTGTCAGGATGGGCAAGAAAACATCTAAGCAACGGCGGACACGGAGTGCCTTTTGATCAGATCGAAAAAGCAAGAAATAGATGGGTAAGAAGAAATCAAATACTTTTGGCGGCAGGTCTTTTAACAGTTATAGGAGGAGGAACCGCAGCAGCAACTCATACGGATGAAATTGGTCAATGGTACGAAGATAGCGCTAAACCATGGATAGGAGAACAGGCAGATGCCGTTAGTGACTGGGCAGGTGAACAAGCTGATGCATTTGGAGCTTGGTGGGGCAACGGTCATCAACGTGCAGACTATGCGGGAGTTACTCCCACAGACCCATCATTAGCATTACGATTAGACTGTTTAGCAGAAGAATTCCATGATCAAGATGCAGCAGCAAGCATTACTCACTTTCACGTTGGGGGAAATAGCTGGAAAAGACGCCACTGTGAAGGAGTTCTAGATGACATATATGCAGATCCACGTTTTGAGACAGATCCTATAACACTCATGGCCAACAAGAAAAATGAAATAATGAGAGCATTAGGCGTACAAGATCGAGATGACAGACATCCTACGGTCGGATGGAGATCATATGGTGGACTCATAGGACACAGATTTTACACAGACCAGCAAAGACTGGAACAAGCATATAAAGCCCAGGATAGAAACGGAGGACAACCTAGATTTAGGTTTAAATAGACTTACGGCAAATTAAAATCTTTATTTCAAAATCAGAATCTAAAAATAAAAAGGCCGCGAGAATATCGAGGCCTTTTCTTGAACGTTTCTATTTACAAATCTAATTTCGAAATTCAGACGTTACGTAGTGAAAATTATCCATAACTGAATTTGTCCTTGGTAATATCTTTTTCACAATAACATTATTATTGAAAAAGTTATCTATTTTATCTTCTTCACGTAAGAATATTTCATCTTTTATCATCATCTTTGCCTCCTCAATTCCTATAAAAATCGGTAAGTATCTTTTATTCTCAATAGTAGTAGCCGTCAAATCAGATGCCTTTATAAGTTCCTTATACTGCTCAGGAATATTATTTGCTCTGACAACATAGAATAATTTAAGAACTCCATCCTCCTCATTTACAACTTTTACGTCAGCAAAATTCGGCATTTTACTCAATGTATTCCTATTTACTACATGATAATTATCAAGCATTGTTCCTGTCTTCTTCAAAATTCCTACAATCTTCATTTGTTTAACTCCAAAGAAATCATTAAGAACATCTCCACTCCCCTTAATTAACCCTTCATCCTTCATCATTTTTGCTTCACTAAACCCAAGAATCATCTCATCATTGGCCAACTTTAATTCTCCTTCATCAACATCCACTCCTGTTAAATCAAAACTATCAACTCCAAGAAATAATTTCGGAGAAGTTTCAGCAAAATTTATTTTAGTTTTACCGGATTCTATAAATCCTCCAATATCTTTCATCACCTGCACAACAGAAGCCCCTCTAGGTGGTTCCACTTCTGCCATCTGAGAACTTAGTCGACCAAACTGCACAAATACAAAAGCAAAAATAAGTGCCATCACAAACGGCGCAATAATCGAAATATAATTCTTCTTCCCAGGTCTAAAATTTTTCAACATCAGTGAATTTGTAACAACGGAAATAGAACTAAACGCCATCGCAAGTCCAGCAAGCTCAGGACGCAAAACCAATCCAAGTCCCACAAAAACACGCGCCGCAATTGGGATTCCCATAACATTATAAATCAACGCAAAGAACATGTTTTGCTTTATCTTCCCAATAGTCTCACGTCCAAGCTCAAGAGCCGTCAAAACATCCTTTAGGTCATCTTTAATGATAACAATTCCACCTGTCTCCATCGCAACATCCGTACCACTTCCCATAGCAATACCAAGCTCAGCCTGAGCCAAAGCAGGCGAATCATTTATCCCATCACCAACCATCGCAACTTTTAAACCCTTTTCTTGTAATTTTTTTATTTCATTAGCCTTATCTTCTGGAAGAACTTCCGCCAATACATTATCTATTCCTGCCTGTTTTGCAATTGCCTCAGCGGTGCGTTTATTATCACCAGTGATCATATATATACCAAATCCTCGTTTCTTTAATTCTCTGATCGCTTCAACAGAGCTGTCTTTTATAGTATCCGCAACAGCAATGATTCCCAAAATTTCCTTCTCAGAAGCAAAAATCATTACAGTCTTTCCGTGTTCCTCCAGCTTACAAACTTTTCTTTCAATTGTATTTATAGATAATCCCACTACATCGATCATTAATTTCCTATTCCCAAGATAATACTTAGTTCCAGAAATATTTCCTTCAACCCCGTGTCCGGGAATAGCTTTGAAATTCTCAACATCCTCAATGTTAATCTGTTCTTCCTTAGCATGATTCACAATTGCCTCAGCCAAAGGATGTTCTGATAATTTTTCAAGACTAGCCATCAAGGCAACAACCTCCTGTTTATCAAGATGTTCATCTACCACCACAACATCTGTAACCTCAGGCTTCCCTTTTGTTAAAGTTCCCGTTTTATCAAATACGATCGTATTTACTTTGCACGCAGCCTCAAGAGGTTCTCCACCCTTCACCAAAACCCCATATTCAGCTCCCTTTCCGGTTCCAACCATAATTGCAGTCGGAGTCGCAAGTCCTAAAGCACAAGGACACGCTATCACAACAACAGAAACAAAAGCCATGATACTGAATAAGAACGAAGCTCCTAATACAAAATACCAGACCACGAAGGTCAAAACGGCAAGAATAAGAACTATCGGAACAAACTTCGCGGATATTTTATCAGCAAAATCCTGAATCGGAGCTTTTGATCCCTGTGCCTCCTCTATCAATCGAATAATTTGGGCAAGCGCAGTTTCATTTCCGACTTTAGTCGCCCTAAATTCGAAACTACCATTTTTATTTACAGAAGCTCCAATAGCACTATCACCAACATTCTTTTCTACAGGAATACTCTCACCGGTAAGCATAGATTCATCAACAGAAGAGTGTCCCTTAACAATAACTCCATCAACCGGAACCTTCTCCCCAGGGCGTACAACCACAACATCTCCTATAACAACCTGTTCAATAGGAATATCTGTAGTTTTACCATCACGAACTACACGCGCAGTTTTTGGCTGAAGTCCCATAAGCTTTTTAATCGCATCAGACGTTCGGCCTTTCGCCTTTGTTTCAAGCCATTTTCCAAGTGTTACGAAAGTAATCAAAAAAGCAGCCGTCTCGAAATACAACTCTGGAATTTTTTCTCCGACAATTCCAAGAATACTTTTATATGTCCACGCATAATTTACATACTGAAATAAACTATAAAAGAACGCCGTACTTGTACCTATTGCAATAAGACTATCCATATTGAAAGTCTTCATCTTCAAACTGCTCCACATCCCCTTATAAAATCCGGCTCCTATAATAAACTGCACAGGCAAAGTCAAAACCAAAGACACTATTCCAACGTACTGTAGTAGAAATTCACGACCAGGAACGAAACTGAAAATTTCAAAATCAAATAACATGAAATACAACATCGGCAAACTGAAAACAAGACCCCATATAAATTTATTACGATACCCCTTAATTTCAGCCTCTCTCTTATCCCTGTCTGCATTAGGATTGCTAGTGTCAGGGATTTCCGCCTTATATCCGGCATCATCAACTGCAGCTATAAGAGCGGGAACATTTACAATTGAATTATCATAAACCACCCGTGCCTTCTCAGCCACAAAATTTACATTGGCTTCTTTTACACCGGAAACTCCTTTCAAACTCCGTTCAATAATTTTCGCACATGAAGCACAATGCATTCCGCTAAGACTCAAATTTATCTGAGCATTCGTTGATTTCTCCGAAGGAGACGAAGGATCAGAAGAACTAACATTTGCACTCCCCAAAGATTTCGTAGAACCGCCTTGCGAAAAAAAACTGAATAATTTCCCAATATTTGAAGACGTCAAAAAATTATCAACAACTTTGCCAATATCTTCCCTTCCACGAGGGATCTCTATTTCACCTTTATTTCGTTTCGTAACTTTTCCGGAAAACCCATATTTTCCGCTTCCATCCTGCAAAAACTCGCCATCAGCTTCCTCAGTTGTTTCAAGCTTAATCTTGAAAGGTTCGGTACTTTCCACAATTTTCTTCTCAAGAACTAATTGTGATTTTTTATTTTCAACATTAATTAAAGCTGATTCATCAGAGAATTTAGCCTCATACCCTTCATCCTTTATAGCCTGAATAACGGCTTTTTTATCAACAGATTTTTCTGCCATTATAGAACCCTTACCTTTTTTATGATCGATTTCAACAGAAACAACTCCTGGAATTTCGCCTACAGCAAGCTGGATTATCTTCTCACAAGAGGCGCAATGCATCCCCTTTATAATGAGATCAAGCGTAATATTGGCATTTTCAGTCATATAATAAATTGTTATTTTTTAATTATAAATTTGCTTCATAACCCCCTTCTTTTACAGTCTTAACCAAGTCACCAACATTAGTTTTTTCATTATCAAAAACAACATCAGCTTTAGCGGAAGCATAATCCACACTCACATTCTCTACCCCCAAAACTTTATCGAGAGACATTTTGATAAGTTTGGCACATGCAGTGCAACTCATCCCAGATATTTTCAAAGTAATTTTTTCTTGCATATGCAATTTGGTTAGATTTTTTTATTCAACATTAAACACCCCCCTATACATTCCCATAGAACAACTGAATCGCAATTCTCCACTCTCTGTGGGCGTAAATTCGATCACGTTTTCACCAGAATTTAAGAATTCTCTAACTCCCATTTGAGGCATATAAATACTAGAAGCACACGAATTTGAATCTTCAGAATTTATAACCCATCTGACAGGAATTCCTTTTTTTATAGTAAACCTATTAGGCTCATATCCATAAGACGTCTGAGTCATTCTAACAATCTGTACTCCATCTGAAACTTCAACTCCAGTGTCAGAATTTCCAGCAACCTGAGCATCAGATTCAAAAGAAGGAATCGGCCAACCTGTTAAAACATACCCATTTGAAATGTTAAATAAAGCTAGAGCGACCACAACAAGTCCTACAAATTTAAAGAATTTTTTAGCAAACAATCCCTTCACCAAAGAAGTAACGCCTCCAATACTTAAAAGTCCTGGAGCAGTTCCAATAGCGAATACACTCATTATAAGAGCACCAGAAATAAAACTACCAGTACTCATCGCATAAAGCTGCATTGCCTGAGTAAATCCACACGGTAAAAAGAACGTAAGGCCACCAACAACCATAGAATTCACATGACTATACTCTTTATCTTTCCTTCCGCTTATTCCAAAAAATCTTGCGATACCGGATGGTAAAGTCAAACCGGAACTGGAAAATCTTGGAAATATCTCTATCAATTTAACTCCCAAAACCAACATTATCAAACCAACAAAAATAGTTAGAAGCCCCAAAGTCACTCCTGAAAACTGAAAAGCCTGACCTATAAGACCAATAACTCCTCCAAGTATAAAATATGACAAAATCCTACCAAGGTTGAAAAACAAATGCGGTCTAAATTTTTGTATCGTTGTAGCCTCAGGATTTTCCTCCACGTATCTGGCAGAAATTCCCAATACAAGTCCTCCAACCAAAGCCATACATGTCGAAAATCCAGCAGTTAACCCAATTCCAAGCACCACTAATAAGCCGGTCGGATTACCTGCACTTCCTAAACTTAAATTACCCAATCCCATAAGTTTAGCAATCATATATAAAACAAGGAGAATCAAAATAGAGACAGCTAAATCAGCATATTGATTCAGATCCCTACTAATCCATTCTTTTTTTTCATCTTCTCCAACATCGTATCCAGCCTCCCTGATAGCATTCTCAACATCTACAATATCCAATTCACCCCTATAATAAATCTCAACCATACCTCTCTTAAAACTGACAATTGCATTTTTAATCTCAGGAATTGCCTTCAACTGATTTTCAACCAATATCTCACAAGACCTGCAATGCATGCCTTTAATATGAACTATTACTTTTTCCATACTTTTAATTGATTATTTATTTTATTTATTTAATAATTTTGAAACCTTCAATATCTCTTCGGTCATTTTCTGCTTTTTAGAGGCACTACCAGTTTCCATAGCTGACTTAAAACAAGAGTTTAGATGGCCCTCCATAAGCATTTGATGCGCAGATTTAAGCAAACCGATAACGGCAAGATTTTGCTGCATAATATCAATGCAGTACTCACCATCCTCTATCATTCTTACAATTTTCTCAATATGGCTTTTGGCCTTCTTGAAATTAATAAGAGTTTGACCATGTTTGTGATTCATACTTTTAATTGTTATTTTTTACTTGACCTGTACCTGGGGTGCAGGTGTATAAACAATACGCCCAACGAAAAACATTGTCAATATATTTATGATGACCACTGATGGCCCACCAAAAATTCGCCTCTGGGAAATAGATTTCCTGCGCAGTCTCGCAATAATTGGGATGGTAATCGTTCATGTCTTTTTCGTACTGAACTTTTTCAATATTACTCAAGTCGAAATGTATACCGGCGGACAGTTAATCCTAATAAGATTAGTACAATTTACATTTTTAGGATTAACCGGGATTTCCTTATCTCTAAACAAAAAACCATATAAAGCTTCACTTGTAAGAGGCATAAAAATTCTCTCACTGGGCATACTAATAAGTGCAATAACGTATTTTCTCGCACCAAAAGAATTTATAAAATTCGGCATTCTGCATTTAATTGGGCTCAGTATCATAATTTTAAGTCCCCTATCTAACAAAAAATATTTAAATTTATTCCTAGGAATAATGGTTATCCTCCTATGGAAACTAGTAACAAACCAAACCAGCACAATTTCTATCCTATACATATTCGGAGTTAAAATAGACAACCTACCGGCACTCGATTATTTCCCGATCTTTCCATGGATAAGCATAATTTTATTCGGGATATTCATAGGAAATCTTTTTCGAGAAAGAATTACAAATAAAATACAGAGGAAAAATGATATCCCGAAACTACTGATACCATTCACAATTCTAGGACGCAACTCCCTAACTGCCTACATGGCCCACATTCCAATAATCATAGCAATCTTAACAATACTAAACGTAATTCCGATTAACAAAATATTAAGCTGAACTACAGCTGGCCGATACAAGACATAACTCACAAAAAATCCAAATTTCTAAAAATTAGGCTGGTACTAGAAAACAGGCCATTTGCGAAAGAGCCGTACATTAGAAAAATGCAAACTTTTTAGAATTAGCATAGTGCGAAGAGTCAGCTATTTTTGGAAGAAGCCGTATTAAAAAGTACGGCGACAACAAAAATAGCGCAACGACAAAGCAGTATGCAATTCTAAAAAGTTTTAGTGATGAGCCGTTGTAGCAATCTTCAAGAAAACCAAAGTCAAGAACGAGAACACTAACGCCTGTATAAATCCTACAAATAACTCAAGCCCATAGAAAGGTAGTGGTGCCACATATGGAACCAAAAACGAAATAACCAAAAGCAGCACTTCTCCGGCGAATATATTTCCAAAGAGACGGAAAGAGAACGAAATCATCTTTGAGAACTCAGAGAAAAGCTCGAGTATTCCAACAAAACAGCCGATTGGATTCTTCAAAGGATTAACGAAGAATTTTCCACCATACCCCTTGAATCCAAGAAGAGAAAACCCGAAAATCTGTATTGAAGTTACAGAGATAAGAGCCAATGCAAACGTCATGTTCACATCAGCATAAGTGGATCTGAAAATCGGGACCAGAACTTCATGTCCATGATGAACTTCCCAGATTCCAATACTTCCAAAACCAGGAAGAAGTCCCATCCAGTTCGAAATAATCACGTAGAAAAATATGGTCATCACAAGAGGAAAAAACTTTTTCGTATGTTCATCGTCTCCCACTATTCCCTTATAAAAATTAAAAAAACCACCAATCAAAGCTTCAACAAGGTTCTGTATACCTCCAGGAACCATGGCATATTTCTTTCTTCTGACCAATAAGCCAATTATTACCAATAAAACCAAAGTCATCAAAGAAGTAATCAATGTATTTCTAACCTCAAAACTTCCAAGATGGAAGACTGTTTCAGATGCTAATGTTGGTGGTACAAAAGTTGCCATATTTACTATTATTTATTCTTAATATCTTTAGAAATTATTTCCTTATCTACACTCTTAGGTTTCCCTAGAATAAGCATATCTTTAGTCTTGATATAAACAACGCCAAGTCCGGAAACCATTGCCAGGATGAATCCTACGAAGATAAATATTGGAAATGTGTTCAAATATTTATCCAGCATAACTCCACCGACTCCAAACAATAATATTGGGACTACGATCATAAATCCGAGATTAAGTGCCAACTCATAAGCTGACCACATTTTCGTATTATCTTTGGATTTATCGACTTGTTTGTTCATGACTAATTGTCAAATGATACTCTACTTCCTCTTCTATTCTTTTTAGCGATACGTATTCTTGAAAGAGCCCTTTCCATCTGAGCGACCGCTTCTGCATAGCCTTCATCGTCAGTCCTAGTTTGAGACATAAGCTCTTTTGCCTTATTTCTAGCTTCTTCAGCACGTTTTTCATCTATTTCTTCAGCTCTCTCGGCAGCATCAGTAAGTAACGTGATTGTCTTTCCATCAACTTCAGCCACACCTTTTGTAACATGAAAAAATTCCTCCTTCCCATCTCTTCTAATTTTCAATTCTCCTGGTTTAAGCGCTGAAATCAACGGAACATGGTTTGGCAAAATAGTAATTTCGCCTTCCATTGTCGGAAAAGAAACACTTTCAACCGGACTATCATAAATAACTTTTTCAGGTGTAACTATTTTTAATTCAATGTTTTTCATGGTATGTGTCATCCCGGCCATGCCTACCATCAGGCAGGACTAGGTTCAGGACCAATTATATAATTATTTACCTTTCACTTCATCAATTCCGCCCTTCATATAGAACAATCCTTCATCGTAATCATCCCATTTTCCATCCAAAATCTCCTTAAATCCACGAACTGTCTCTTTCAGAGTAACATACTTACCTGGATGTCCTGTGAAGATTTCAGCAACGAAGAATGGCTGAGATAAGAATCTCTGAATTTTTCTAGCACGACGTACAGAAAGCTTATCTTCCTCAGAAAGCTCCTCCATACCCAAAATTGCGATGATATCTTGTAGATCTTTATATCTCTGTAATACTTTCTGAACTCCACGAGCAACATTATAATGCTCCTCGCCAACGATATGTGGAGCAAGAATTGTAGAAGTAGAATCAAGAGGATCAACAGCAGGATAGATACCAAGCTCCGTTAAAGCTCTATTCAAAACTACAGTAGAATCCAAGTGTCCAAATGTTGTAGCTGGCGCAGGATCAGTAAGATCATCGGCAGGAACATAAACAGCCTGGATAGATGTAATAGAACCTTTCTTTGTAGATGTAATTCTCTCTTGAAGAGCACCCATTTCAGTAGCAAGTGTTGGCTGATAACCTACAGCAGAAGGAATACGTCCAAGTAACGCAGATACCTCTGAACCAGCTTGTGTGAAACGGAAAATATTATCGATAAAAAGCAACACATCCTGTCCTTCCTCATCACGGAAATATTCAGCCATCGTTACCCCTGTAAGACCAACTCTCTGACGAACTCCAGGTGGCTCATTCATCTGTCCAAATACTAACGATGTTTTTTCCAATACTCCTGATCCCTTCATTTCATAGTAAAGATCATTACCTTCACGAGATCTCTCTCCTACTCCGGCAAACACAGAGAAACCTCCATGTTCCTGAGCAATATTACGGATAAGCTCTTGAATAACTACAGTTTTTCCTACTCCAGCTCCTCCAAATAAACCAACCTTTCCTCCTTTAACAATAGGACAGATAAGATCAATAACTTTAATACCAGTTTCCAAAATTTCAGTCTCAACATTCTGATCTTCGAATTTTGGAGCAGGTCTGTGAATAGGATATCTTTTCTTTGCTTTTGGAGCCTCTTTATCATCGAGAGGATTTCCAAGTGCATCGCACATCCTTCCAAGTGTTTCACGTCCAACTGGAACAGAAATAGGAGCACCTGTATTCGTTACTTCATCATTTCTACGTAAACCATCGGTAGCACCCATGGCAACGCAACGAACAGAGCTTCCTCCAAGATGCTGTTGAGTTTCTAATGTAAGCATGTCTTTGCCTATCATAACCTCCAAGGCATCATATATTTTTGGAAGATCTTGTCCTTCAAAAGAGCAATCAACTACAGCTCCGATAACTTGTGTAACTTTTCCTGGCATATTCTTTTAGGTTATATCAATAAAATATTAATTTAAAGCAATTGAGCTTGAAGCAATTTCGGCTATTTCTCCGGTAATTGCAGCTTGTCTTGCTTGATTATATGTTAAGGTTAAATCAGCCATTAAATCGTCCGCAGCCTTTGTCGCACTCTGCATAGCGACCATTCTGGCACTATGTTCGGAAGCAGTAGTTTCAAGAACAGCCTGATATAACTGCATTTCAACAAGCTGAGGAATAATATTGTCGATGATATATTCCTGAGACGGTTCAAGTTTATATTCCAAATCTTTTTCTGGAGGTTTTGCCATCTTACTAAACTTCGATCCCAATTCCTCAAGCATAGCCTCAAAAGTTTCCATATTGAAAGGAAGAAGCCTCTTCGTCACAGGCTTTTGAAGCAATGTAGAAATAAAATCAGGATAAATAACTACAACTTTTTGGTACTCCCCTTTTAAGAATCCTTTCAAAGCAATTTTGCTAATTGGGAAAATATCACCAAACTTTGGATTTGTAGAATAAGCCGGGAAGAAGAATTCAACATCCTTACCAATTCTCTTTAAGAACTCAGCTCCTTTCTTTCCAGACGCCAAGAAATGCCATTTAGCATTTGGATATTCATTAGAAATAACCTTTTGTGATGCAATTATTTTTTTGAACAGATTAGCATTAAGTCCGCCACAAAGGCCTTTGTCTGTTGTAAACACAACCATCAAAATATCTTTCACTTCTTCCTGTTGGAAAAATTTGTGAATCTGAGTATGCTTCTTTGAAAGCTTGGAAAGAATCTGCAGTCCAAGATATCCATAAGATCTCAAACGAACAGCATTATCTACAGCTTTCTTCATCTTTGAAGTAGCAACCAATTCCATCGCCTTGGTAATCTGACGAGTAGATTTGATAGACTTTAACTTTCTCTTTATTTCTTTACCTGAATTAGGCATGGTTCATTTCTTTATTAAATTCCGTTAACCCTTTCTTGAGTTCCTCCTCCAATTCAGCAGTCAATTCTTTCTTCTCCTTCAATTCTTTTAGGAACTTGCTATATTTAGCATCAAAATAAGTGAAAAGCTTTGATTCGTATTCCTTCACGTCTGTCACAGGAACTTTTTCAAGATAATCATTGATTCCTGCATAAAGAATAACAACCTGTTTTTCTACTGGTACAGCCGCAAACTGAACTTGTTTCAAAATTTCAGTCAGACGATCACCTTTATTAAGTTGTTTTAAAGTTGCCTCATCAAGATCAGATCCAAATTGAGCAAACACTGCCAATTCTCTATATTGCGCCATAGCTAATTTCAATTTACCAGCAACCTTTTTCATGGCTTTAATCTGAGCAGCAGAACCTACACGGGAAACTGAGATACCTACGTTAAGAGCAGGACGAATACCTTTGTAGAACAAATCTGATTCAAGATAAATCTGTCCATCAGTAATAGAAATTACGTTCGTAGGAATATATGCAGATACGTCACCAGCCTGAGTTTCGATGATTGGAAGAGCTGTAAGAGATCCTCCACCATATTTCTCATCCAGTTTACAAGCTCTTTCAAGAAGTCTTGAGTGAAGATAGAAGATATCTCCAGGATAAGCTTCACGACCAGACGGACGACGAAGCAATAATGAAATTTCACGATAAGACCAAGCATGTCTTGTAAGATCATCATAAATTACAAGAACGTCTTTTCCAAGATCCAAGAAATACTCACCTACTGCACATCCGGCAAACGGAGAAAGATAAGTAAGAGCAGCTGGATCTGAAGCAGAAGTTTTTACAACGATTGTATAATCCATAGCTCCATGTTTCTCTAAATCAGCCACAATCTTCGCAACTTTCGAATCTTTTTGACCAATAGCAACATATATACAAATCATATCTTCACCTTTCTGGTTCACGATTGTATCTATAGCTACAGCTGTTTTTCCAACCTGACGATCACCAATAATAAGCTCGCGTTGACCACGACCAATTGGAATCATCGCATCAATAGATTTAATTCCAGTTTGTACAGGAGAGTTAACACCTTTTCTCTTAATAACACGAGGAGCAATCTTTTCAATTGGATAGAATTTACCAGTCTTTATTTCTCCTTTACCATCACATGGCTCTCCAAGAGGATTGATTACACGTCCCATCAATTGCTCTCCAACCGGAATAGATAGAATCTTTCCAGTAGCTTTAACTTCATGACCTTCTTTGATTCCTTTATCGCTACCTAGAACAATGATACCGACGTTGTCCTCCTCGAGGTTTAGCGCAACACCCATTTCACCGTTCTCAAACTGCACCATTTCCTGGTATGCAACTTTTGAGAGACCGGTAGCACGGGCAACGCCATCTCCAACTTCAAGTACATGGCCTACCTCTTCTATCATGGCACCAACCTTAAAGTTTTCAATTTGCTTTTTAAGTGATTCTAAAATTTGATCTTTAACTTCCATAACAACTTGGTTTAAATATTTGTAAAAATTGTTTTAAGAATTTTTAAGTTTATTTCCCATCAATTCAAGATTCTTCAGCACAGTCCCATCAATAATATAATCTCCAAATTCAAGTCTCATACCACCCAAAACCTCCTCATTAACAACAACATCCAACATAACAGTCTTTCCCATTACCTCTCCTAGAGACACTTCAAGAGCTCTAAGTTCTTTTTCATCTGGCTGATAAGGCAGAACAATGCGTGCAGAAACCTGATTATTACTATCCTGCCAAATCTTTTTAAAAACACCATAGAAACGTTTCACATATCTACTTCTTTTTCTCCTTCGAAGCAGCCCAAGCAAATCTTGGATTTTCTGCTCAGAAGATTGACCCTTTTCTTCTTTCAAAGAATGGGTCAATGCTTCCGCATATTTTCTGATAGATACTTTCATTTAGACTTAATTATTTCTTATGCTTTACAGTTTTTAACTCATCCTTAATAACATCCTCGAGTCTTTTTTGATCATCCTTAGAAAATTCTCTTTGAATAATCTTTGCGCTACTCATAACAACTAATTCGGCAACCTCTTTCTTCAGTTCATGTAACATTTGCTCTTTTTCTTCAGACAACTGTCCACGATATCTTTCAGCCAATTGAGCTATTTCTTTCTTGGCTTTAACTAATGATTGATTTCGCTCTTCTTCAGCCTCTTTTTTAGAGGTCTCGATAATTTCCATAGCTTTCTTGGAAGCATCTGACAAAACATTTTTCCTATCCTCTTCCAACTTTGCCAAACGTTCTTCCATTTTTTTGCTATCATCGACAGTTTTTTCAATCATCTTCTTTCTGTTGTCCAAAAGATTCAAAACGGGTTTATAGACAACCGCCCTTAATATAACAAGGAGCAGAACAAAGTTAACCACCTGTGCAAGCAACAATTTTAGGTCAACACCTAATGTCGATATGATTTCCATTTAAATATGGATTAAATGTCTTATACAAACTTGATAACAAGAGCTACTACAAGTGCGTAAATAGCAATAGCCTCACAGAAAGCGATAGCCAAGATCATAGCTGTTTGGATAGCGCCTGCTGCTTCTGGATTTCTTCCCATAGCTTCTAGAGCAGCTGAAGCTAGTTTTCCAATTGCTAATGCTGGCATTGCAGCACCTAGAGCAATAGTTAGAGCGACAAATAAATTCTTGTCCATGTTTTGGTTGTTAAAATATAATTTAATTGATTGATAAGCCCACAAGAAAAAGCATGGTAATATGATTTATTCTTACCATGAAAAATTCGCAAGGTAGAATACCGACATTTCGCCAAAAATCAAGACCCATTAGCTAAATTTGACAACAATAGACTCTACACTGTCAAGCTAATAAACCCCTTCCATTTTGTTTTTATAATATATAAAATAACGTCCAGCAGCCTCAAAAATCATTCTTATGGGTTTTATAGACGCATTCTTACCACGCATCACAGAATTTGGTTCATTAAGCTATTGGATAGTATTTATCCTGGCAATACTTGAAGCTCTTCCATTCATTGGGTTATTTGTACCAGGTTCGTTTCTAGGAATATTATTAGGGTTTTTGTCAGCAAGAGGATATCTGAGCCTAACCCTATGTATTCTTTTCTTTGCAGCAGGAGCCATCATAGGAGATGCGATAAGTTACTATCTAGGGTTAAAAGGCATAAAGATATTCGGAAAACATGGCCGCAAACACATGAAAAGAGCTGAAAGTTTTTTTGAGAATCATGGTGGAAAAAGTATCCTATTCGGAAGATTTTCAGGACCACTCCGTCCATTCATTCCATTCGGAGCAGGGATGTTTAAAATGGATCACAAGAAATTTCAATTCTGGAATGTAGTAAGCGCATTTGCTTGGATACTGGTATACGCACTACTTGGATATTTTTTCGGAAACGCATTCGCGATGATAGAACAATGGTCAAAAAGAATAGGAACGGTATTAACAATAGTAGTAGTTATATTAGCAATATTGTACTACTTCAAAACTTATCTAATCAAAGAAGGAAAACTCATATTATCTTATGTGCAAGACCTATTCTCATATATGGGGAGAGTAATTACCGAAAACAAATTCATACAAAAAGTCGTAGACCACCACCCAGTGATTTTCGGTTTTCTAAAAAGACGATTCAGACGAAAAGCATTCATGGGGTTACCTTTAACTTTATTGTTTATTGCAATGATATATACCCTATTCTTATTCGTAGGAATGGTAGAAGACGTTATCACTTCCGATTCAATAATTGTAATAGACAATCAAATTGCAACCTTCTTGTACCACTACAGAGATAAAGAGCTGGTAAAAGTATTCTTATGGATAACACTATTGGGGAAATGGGAGATAATATTATTCGGACTCTTAATAACAACTCTAATTTTAGTATTGTTCAAGAAACGTAGAGACATAATAGGTCTACTCGTAGCAATCACTGGAAGTATGCTATTTGACGTACTTGGAAAACTACTGATTCAAAGACCTCGTCCAGAAGGCATAGCTGTATATAATGAAAATTCTTTCTCCTTTCCTTCAGGCCACGCAACAATAGCCATAGCATTTTACGGATTTATAACATACTACCTAGTTCGTCACATGAAAATATGGCAGAACAAGATAAACTTCTTATTCCTAGGCATCACGGTAATCCTGGCGATTGGATTAAGCAGACTATACCTCGGAGTACATTTCTTGAGTGACATAATTGGAGGGTACCTTCTGGGACTCCTGTGGCTGTTAATCGGAATAAGTATTTCAGAATGGCTAAATCAAAAACACAGCATCCTGGACTGGTTCAGAAAAAAACCAATAAGATCTGCGAGAATAATAACCGCAGTATTAATAATATCTTCAATAATTTTTTATGTAGTATTCGCGATATACTACAATCCAAACTTCAACTAAGTCCGGGCCACATCTAAAGCTGTTTTTATAGTAGCCTGCACTCTACCCAAATATTCAACATCCCTAGCATCTCCAAATCTGGATTTCAGATATACCTTTCCAGTTTCAGGACTTACAACCAACATAGCTATTGTTCTATTAATATCAGGCTTTACACTATATTCCTTGCACCCAGGATAATATTCATCAGAATCAGGAATAGTAGCTACGAGATGACAAATTCCAGACGCATTAAGGTCTTCTTCAGTAACATTCAACAGATAGTTGGAATTCAAATGTAAATTAGTTTCTTCCCTCTCGGTTAGATCCGCCATAGTGATATTTAGATTAAGGCCGCCATTTTATCCAAAAATACATAAAGCCGTCAAACTAAAACACAGCCTCCAAATAACACTTCTCACAGTACACTGGCTCCTGTTTATCCGGAGAATAGCTAGAATACATTTCTCCCCCGCATTTACTACAATTTCTTTGGAACAATCCAAGGGGGTTTCTCATAGCCATTCTATTCAAATATCTCTGTTTTGGCATAAGTCTCGGAATAGGAAGTCCTACTTTCTTCAAAAATTGTAATTCTTGAGGAATAATTTTATAAGGCCTTTTAGTAGACTCACAGACCAAAATCGCCTTACAAATATCATCGTTCACGTCTTTGATATCATCCGGAGTTTTATACTCCGGACCTTTATACATTTTCTCACTTTCATCTTCATACCACTTCCACCCATTTTTTTGGACTTGATTTCTATCTAGAGGAAAATATTCTGAAGCAATAGTCTCATTATAAGCAAAAGGAGAAAGACTTACTGGGAAAAACTCACCCCATTCACCTATTTTCTGCATATGAGTGATAATCTTCGCCAACATTTTCTCATACTCTTCCTTTGTATATTGCTTATTCAAGATACAATATTTCTTATGTCTAAGTCCTATACATCCAAATAAATTCTGGCTACCCAAACAAAGTTCTGAATAATACATATCACTATCACCATTCCAACAGTTAGCACAAAAATGACAATTCACCATGTCATAAGCACTACTAACCATTTCGTGACACCCAATGCTTCCAGTCCCCCCATAAAAGTCCCAATCGTAGCAATTCTTCGGTCCAGAACAACTAATAATATATCTACAATCCTCTAATTTTTGTGAATCGTAACAAAGATAAGCATTCTTACAGTCTCTTAAGTGATCTCCTAAACAGTTGTCGCAATTCACAACATCCAAAAATTTCCTAACTTGTTTCTTCAAAAACTCATCATACTTCTTCACAAATGCCGTCATTCCAGAATAAGTCCCAAAACCAAATTCTTTCTTTTTATCTTCATATTCTTCTTTAGAATACTGCTCATTAAAAATACAGTTTTTCTTATTTACCAAATTCGCACATCCAATACAATCGTGAGAACTCACCATGTTGTAACAAAAAGTAAGACCACTGCAATTCTTTGCCTTATAAGTATAAAAACATCTGTTACACCCATCCAACTCAAGTCCTTCATAACACTCGGTAGAGTTGTCCGTTCTATCGCAATCGAAACATTGATAATCCTTCACAGCAAATCTCAAATATGCACAATTTTCATTATAGTCAGCAGTATATACAAGATAGCAATTCTTGTTATCAAAAGCCAAATTACAGTACTCGCTATTCTCGGAATTGATATTATTCAGACTCATCCTGGGAACGACCTTTTGTAACTCTGCAAATTGTTCAAAGAATGATCTATTAAAATCAAAATCTCGTCCGTATTCGAGAGGATCCCAATCATCACCCCACCAAATTTCCTGATCGTAAACAGCATAAGGTTTATCCGGAGAATACATTGATATAATCTGCTTCCCGGTTTTATCACATTTTCTGTGATACAGACTCATTTCATTCCTGAAAGAAAGTCTTTTTTGATGCCTACATGCAAAACAAAGATTTGGCTCAGGCATCTCAAAAGTCTCACTTCCAATTTTAACTGAACATCTCTTATAAAATTCACTATCTTCTTTCAAAATTTCAAACGAAGTCCCACATTGCTTACAAGTTTTACTCATATATTAATGTTAATAAGCTTGTTCTAAATAACACTTCTCACAATATACAATCTCTGGTCTTTCTGGAGAATAGCTAGTTTTTATATCTACTCCACATTTATCGCATTTTCTATCCCACAAGTGCCGAGGATTTCTTAAAGCCATTCTATCTTTATGCCTTTGATCAGGACATCTTCGCGGAACAGGCAAACGCATTTTTTTGTAGAAAGCCAATTCTTGAGGAATAATCTTGTATGGCTTACCAGTCTCCTCACATATCAAAATCTTCTTGCAAATATCTTCACTCACATCATCAATACTTTCAGGAATTTCTATTCGGGGACCCTTATACATTTTTTCACTTTCATCTTCATACCATCTCCATCCATTTTCTAAAACTTGCTCTTTAGTAAGAGGAAAATAATCATTCGCCACAGTTTCATTATAGGCAAATGGAGAGATTTCAATAGGAAAGAAATTTCCGTACTCTTTAGTTTTTTTCATATGTTCTATAACTCTTGGGAGAAGTTCATCATATTCCTCTTTAGTGTATTGTTTGTTCAAAATACAGTACTGATTTTTATGTAAAGACACGCATCCAAAACAGTTATTACTCATTCTGCAAAACATACAATACTGAAGAAACGTAGACCTAGGCCAAGTTACAGCTGAAAAATGAATCATATAATCTTCAGGAGATGCTGTAGCAAGATAACAAAGTTCACTATTTGGGATTCCTACACAATCACTACAATCTCGAGCCTTGAGCCCAAGCGCAACATTTCTACAATCCTGAGCCTCAACCAAATCGAAACAATTATGAGCATTCTTACAGTTACTCAACCTATCCCCATACGAATTTACACAACCTTCAATTTCCGCAAACTTATGAGGAAATTTCAACCTAAACTCATTGAAATGTTTTCTTAAAACATCAAGATTCTTATTCTGACTAAAAAACTCTGTTTTCTTAATTTCATATTCTTTTTCAGAATATTGTTTATTCATAATGTGATACTTTTTATTTCTCAACCCGGTACACCCAATACAATTCTGACAAGATTTACAATCATAACAGAAATAAGAATCAGAGACATTCTGACAATCCTGTAAAAACGCACTACTATAACAATTATTTGAATCTATACACTGACAAAGCAATTCTGAATCATTCACAAATAAACAATCAAAACAGTTCTTTGATCTAAAAATATATGTCGAATAATAACAATCTTCATCGTAGTCACTACTTGAGATCAAATAACAGTTTTTACTCGTCATAAGATAGTTGGTATAGTCGCAATTCTCAACTTCCCCACCAGCAATCAGATGCCCAAAAGGAACATTTTCAATAAGCTCATTGAATTGATCAAAAAATGGTCTAGAGAAATCAAATTCTTTACCGTAATCCAAAGGATTCCACTCATCTCCCCACCAACATTTTTTACAATAAACCTTTATGCGACTCACTGAAGGAAACATAGAAATAATACTAGCATTACACATATCGCACTTGCGGTGATACAGGGCCATTTCATCTCTCAGGGCAAGAATCTGCTGCTGTCTACAATCAGTACAAAAATCCGGAGCAGGAATAGATATTTTTTCATTATCGATCGTCAAAGAAACCTTGTCATGAAATTTAAGATCTTCATCTGTAATGGTAAATTTGGAAGCACATTGTTTACAAACTTTTTCCATACAATTTTTATATTAAATTCTAGTGGTACATCATGCCAGAATAAGCAAATAAAGTCAACATGGTGTCGAATATTCTGAACAATTTTACGCCATCTTTTTATATTGATTTTGGCTCAATCTAAATATATAATAATATCAATATCAAAACTGTTGAAAACCCTGAACAACAAATACATCGATGGAATTAGTCAATGAATTGATAAATTTAGGACTCACTCCGGAAGAATCAAAAGTATATATTTCCATCCTGGAATTAGGAGGATCTTACGCTAGCAACATAGCAAGAAAATCAGGAGTAAATCGAGCAACTTGCTACCACACCTTAAACAATCTCAGCCAAAAAGGATTCATTTCCTCATACACAAAAGGAAAAGTTCTTTGGTTTAATGCAGAAACCCCGGAAAAATTAATCAAAACCCAAAGTGAGAGACTAGAAAGAGCAAAAAACTTGGTACCGCAACTTCTCTCAATTTCAAACACTCTCACCTTCAAACCAAAGATTCGTTTCTATGAAGGAGTAGAAGGGATCAAAGCCGTATTCGAAGATGTCCTTACAACTAAAGAAAAAGAGATTCTTGGTTACACGAACGTAAAAAGCCTTGCAGATTTATTCCCAGATTACTTCATGGATTTTTGTAAAAGAAAAATTCAAAAAAAGATAAAAACGAGATATCTATCCCCCGCTACAGGAGAAGGAGTAGATCTAATCGATGAATTCTATCCAAAAAATTACGACAAAAATCTCGTAGAAATGTTGCTAGTAAATAAAAATGAATTCTTCTTCGAAAACGAAATATCCATATATGAAAACAAAGTAGCAGTATTCTCTCTAGACCCAAAAGAACCAATAGCAATACTTATAGAAAGCGCTACATTCGCGAAATCAATGCGCTCAATCTTCAACCTCGCTTGGCTGGGAGCCACAGCATTTATAGCAAAATGAGCTTATCTATACGCCAAAATAAAACCGAACTTCTTGTCGTATCTAGATTCCACGACCCTAGTCTTGAATCCGTTTTTTTGAAGAATTTTTACTAAATCCATGCGCCCATTTTTAGGCAAATATTCATGATATTCGATATAAAAAGATCCAATCTTTTTAAAAACTTCCGGACTAATAGAGGGCAAAATTTCAAATTCAGCACCTTCACAATCCATTTTTACCAAATCACAAGAAGTCACTCCCTGTTTCACTAAATCTCTTTCGAAAATTTTCGCCATACTAACAGTCGGTACTTTTACTTCCTTCATTATTTTTTGAAAGAATCTTAAAACAGAATGATTGTGAGAATCTTCACTTAAAAATAAAACCGTATCCCCGTCCTTACCAGTAACAGCAACATTTTTAGCTAACACTCCATCAATGTGGTTATCTTTAAAATGCTCTTTCATCGCCAAAAAATTCTCCGGAGCAGGCTCATAGGCAAAAAGTTTTATATTTTCATTCAGTCCTCTGACATACATAGAAAAGAGCCCAATATGAGCCCCTATATCCAAAATACAATCAGAAGCTTCAGAGATGATATCGTCCAAAACCATGTAATCTCTATCCAAAAAAATCTCGCGAAAAACAGACTCGTCGGCCTCGGATCGAAGATTTAATTTATATAACTGTCGCCCAAATTTATAATCCTTGACCATATTTGTTATTTCCATTTTATAGAACATCCCATTGAAGGATATTGAATTTCTGGAACATTTCTTCCACCAAGAATAGACGAAATAGCCTCATCCAAATCCATCTTCGTAACAGCATTTTCATCTTTCCAGCTATCATCCAGCCTACCGTGATAAACCAATTTTCTCTCGTCGTCGAAAACATAAATATCAGGCGTACATTGAGCTTTATAGGCCTTGGCAATTTCCTGAGTTTCATCAATTAGATAAGGAAAATTCATAGAATATTTCTGATAATATTCAGCCATAATATCAATCGTTTCCTCTGGATATTCCGGATTTTTATTCGGATTTATACCGACAAACTGAACCCTTTTATCTTTATATTTTTCCTGTAAATTTACAAATCTACTCCAAACCGATTGTACGTATGGACAATGATTACACATAAAAATAATCACAAGAATCTTCGAATCTTTAAAATCTTCCAAAGAATATCTTTTTCCATTACAACCTACCAAATTAAACTCTTTTGCCACTTCCCCCATCGGCAAGGTAAGCGATTCCAAAAGGACCATAATAAACAGATTAAATCTTAAGCCAGCAAAATATAGCACAGTTTGACTAAAATGCATAAAAGATCTAAAATGCGACGCCAATAAAATAATGGATAATGGAGAAACCAATAATAATAGTAGACAAAAGGCTCGGATCCGGAGCCGAAAATATATGTTATAGAGTACAAGAGATTCATCCAAGACACGGACAAGGATATAGACACATGCGCAGACCGACAGAACATAGAAAAGTTCGCCATGTGGTGAAAGTTCCAGGACCACAAAGCATATGGCAGGTAAATACAGCCGAATTCAGAGACAAATGTATTCAAGCTCTCAGACAAGCAGAAATAGACCATATTCCAACAACAGTTCTCAGACGTCCAACAATTGTTCTTCAAAAAGATGGAGAAGAAAAAGATGAATTATTTCAACCGGAAATTGCTCTAATGTCACCGCTGGTAGAGGATTTTGGAGATTTAACTTTAAAATATCATCACTTATTTGATCCAGCCATCCAAGAACAACTCATATCTCTGGCCAGAGAAGCGGAAAGGATCGTTAGAGAAGATGGCATAGGAATAGATCCATACGGAGGAGAAATTGTAATGGACTTTGTAGAAGGAATGAGAGAGGAGATATTTAGAATTCTGGAAAGATTGGCAGAAGGTAGAACCCCAGAATATGTTAGAGAACTAATAAGGTCGAGAATAACAGGAGTACAAGGCCAAATGAGAAACATCCTTGTAGGACGAAGTAATATGACACTTACGGGAGATGATGCTTCATACTACGAAGAATATGGAGGAGAGGGCCCTATAAAGATACTAGAACCTGGGAAAATATGTCTCACGGATATAGGAATGCACGACTTAACCAATATAAGTTTTAGCGACACAACTCAAGGAAGAGGGATCAGAAAAGTCCTAAATCTACTTAAAAAAGAGCCGGCGAAATCCATTACAGTACCTATGCAATATATGATGTGGGGAACTTTAATCGAACTACTGATACAAGCAAACCCCGAACTGGCAAAACGCGACGATCTTCCATTTACAAAAGAACCACGACTTGATCACCAAATAAAAAGAGATCTATACCGTCTCGCCTCAAGAGGAGTTGTAAAATTTATGAGTCCAAAATTCGAGAGACGTGAAGCAAGAAACAGACAAACTCAAGAACGTTCTACTCAGTCATCCTAAAAGTTATACTTTTCTTGCTACTGATTTTTGTCTTATTCAAGTCGGAGACATACATTGTCAAAACATGAGTCTCATTCTTAGCCACATATTCGGGAACCGGTACATCTATAAATTCTCCGCCATCTACAGCATCAGACAATGCAACTGACGCATATATGACACTTTTGTATGTAAAATATGCAATTTTCTTATTCTTATCGAAAGATTCAATCTTTGCACGAATACGATATTGCTTAATATTTTTCTCGGATTCCTTATGTAACATATATTCTTCGGCAATAAACCTTCCGGAATCATCGGATTTTTCAACATTTTCCAAAACTTCCTTTGCAAGAGGCTGAACATTTAATGAAGTATCGACTTGCCTCTCAACAACCATCAACTCTTTAATTTCCATATCGGTTTTAGCAACTTCGAACATTGCTTTCTTGCTCCTCATCCCATCACTGGCAACCAACATTGCAGTATACTTTCCAACAGGCAAAGGATTGTCTATGGATATCTGCCCCTTATATTCCTTATCAATCACAGTAGTTCCAATTTTCACTTCTTTGTTGCCATATATGCCCTCAATTTCCTCTGTAGTGGTAACAGAGACCTCAATCTCTTTACCAGTACTGGCATCTGCAAATCTCTCATTTCTAACAACTAATCTTTTTTGACTACCAACTTCCTCTATTATCAAAGAAACTTCGGTATCAGGCTTATATGTAACCAAAACCAATGGTCTCTGGTCCACTATTTTTCCATCTAGGTTTGCTATTGTTGGGACAAGTGGCACTTCTCCAGTCAATCCAAATACAATTTCATCAGCCAATTCTTTAGATGGTTGGGAAGTAATATCTTCATTCATTCCAGCCTCAAGACAATCCGGAACACCATTTCCATTTGAATCTAAACTTCCTGTAACAGTTGTACAATCACTCGCCAAAACCTCAACAGCTTCCTTCTCTTTATCATCAACTAATACAGTGCTGCTACTCGCACCACTGCTTGTCGCGACATGGCTAGTAATAGTTCGTGCAGCTTGTTTATCCTCCTCTTCCACATTATCATCGTCGCATTCATCTCCAACACAAAGAACCTCGATACAAGTATTCCCCTCTCGTACATACCCTACATCACACACAACTTCATTTATTACACACTCATTACCTCGAAGAGTGTACCCAGCCGGACATGTTAACGGAATTTCAGGCTCTGGCGGATCTATGGATAATATTGGTGGTAAAATTAACACTGCACCTCCTCCCGAATCATCTTCGGTCAAGATAGTAACAATTTCATACAGACCAGCAAGCCCACTAAATTCGTGTATAGTAGTATATTCACCTTCTGGATCGTCAACCGTGGCAGTGAAAGTGACAGGGTTATAATCAAACATCTCTCCATCATATGAAACAGCATAAACTATAACTCCAGCCGCAGTATTTACACTGGAAAACGTAAAACCGATAGGCCCCCATAACCCGTTACTATATGTATCCAAAGAAGTAATAACCCCACCATATCCAAACATATCAGCACTGGAAGTTACTGAAACTCCACTACTAATGGGGTTTTGTTCGTCATCCAACACCTCAACCACAACCCCAATAGTTTTTACGATAGAATAATCAGCACTATCTAAAAAAGTATTATCATCAAACAACGTTTCCTCATTGGTTGGGAAAACACTCTCCAGATAAATATCGACAGGAGAAATAGACTCTGCCTCTCCATTATTGACAAAAATATTTCCACTAATGGTCGGACTAGAAATATTATCATCTTCGTCCTCCCCAATGACTGAATTGTTTCCACTATCAGATAAACCAGAAATACCACCATACCCATTATTCGCAATAATATTATTGGTAATAGTTGGGGATGAACCGATCATCTCAATACCTTCATAGTACAACTGATCCGAAATTATATTATTATCAATGAGCCCACTGGAAAGATTCCCCAAGTAAAGCCCATTTCTTCCATTATATTTTATAATATTTGGTCCATCCTCAGAGCCAATAGTTAATCCAGATATTGCATTACCATCATCACTCAGGTCATAAACAAAAATACCATTATTTGCCATATGCGTATTATCAGGATCTCCATATCCGGAATTCCCCAACTCTTCATCGAGATAATTCGTTCCGATATAATTTCCAAATATAGACAGACCTGAAATTCCATCTCCCATACCACCAACCACGGAAATTCCATTACCTTGATTTCTAGTAATAACATTCGAATCCCCATCTTCAATCCCTCCGATAGTCAAACTATCAATATATATATCCGGATCGGAAGGTCCAGCACTATCCATGACACATATACCATCCCCCATAGAACAGAATGAGTCACCATTTACCAAAAGATTTCCATCGATGGTATTCCCCTTTATCTCAATTTCTCCACCAGCAGACACGAGAATTCCCTGTCCATAATTTCCGGAAATAATATTGCCTTCTCCACCAACGTTGCCACCGATAATAGCACTGGCTGCGTCTCCAGAAATACCGATACCTCCAACGGGAGAATCTTCTCCATCGAAACCGGAACCATTTGGAACATTTGCCCCATCTTCAAAATCTCTACCGATAATATTGGATTTGATAACAGCAGATCCGCTGGAAGTAACATTCACACCAAACGTTAAATTTCCAGAAATAACATTGCCTCCATAAACAGGATCACCCACGACAACTCCGGGACCTTCAATCAAAACGCCTTTTTCATTTGGAATCGGATCGAGACCATTGGCCCCCACCCCAATATAATTGGCATATAAAAAAGCGGAGGAGACCGAAGATGAAATCAATACTCCATAACTTCCATTCCCGGAAATAACATTAGATTCCACAGTCGCAGTTTCATCCAATTGAACTCCATAGTTTTCATTCGGCAGAGCATCGGCACCAAAAACATCAGTACCAATATAATTATTTTTTATAGTAACATCCGCCGTAGAATTCTCACTGACATGAACCCCGATTCCATTTCCGGAAATTACATTTATATTAGCCTCTCCATCATCTCCTATATTTACAATACCACCACCATATATTTCCACACCTTTACCCTGCTCCGCATCAACAAGAGCACCAGTTCCAATGTTATCAGTACCGATATAATTCCCGTTAATATTAACAGTGCCAATAAAATCAGCCATGATAGATATCCCATCCTCTATATTCCCAGAAATTATATTTCTATTCCCAGAATCATTTCCACCAATATTGACAACACTTCCACTATTTACATATATACCAACACCGTTTGGAGCGGGAGTAACTCCATCGTATGAAAGACCAATATAGTTATTATTAATATCTATAGTTTCTACAGCAGATCCACTCTCTATAACTATTCCACCATAGCACTCTCCTCCAGGTCCGGCACAACTAGGAGCTCCAAAATTTCCTATAACATTCCCACCACCATCACCGGACTGTCCAATAGTCACACTGCTAACAAAATCCCCATCTATAGTAATTCCGCTGGCGTTATCAGGAGCAATATCATCCCCACCTTCACTAACACCAATATAATTCCCGGATATTACATGATTAGCACCACTATCTATATCTATCTCCCCTCCTATGTTGTTTTGCTCTCCATCGACACCAGAACCGATCTGAAGATTGGATGCGGCCCCAATCATTTTTATTGCTATATTTGAGCCTAAATGTGTAGTCCCGGAAGAATCTGTATTTATAAAAGAATTTTTAAGAAGGCCACCAGGCCCGGAAAACTGCAAAGATGCTTCTTCAGCATTACCGGGATTATCGGAATATATGACCAACGAATCAATAACAGGCGAATTTCCGGATAATCCAAAAAGATAATCATCCGATCCGGCACCGGTAATGGCAACACTTGGATTTCCGTAAACCGTTGCTCCATTATGGCTCAATTGCAAATTAGACCCCAAAGTGATTGTTCCAGGAGATAACCCAGTCATATCAATCGCATCTCCTCCGGCAAGCCTACTATTAAGAATGCTAACGGCTTCTCTTAGTGTACATGCATTCCCGGGACCTCCTCCAGGAATACACACAAGTCCTCCTTCAAAATCAGCAAGCATATTTACATAGTATGTTTCTGCAAAAACAATATGAGAAAAAAAAGAAAACAGCACAAGCAGAAAGCCCATTCGTTTCAAAATCCTATAAAATCTATTCTTTAAATAAACCATTTTGTTTTTATTTTTTTGATACAAAACCCAACACTTGTCAAAACATGAAATTATATTATTATATCAAATATTCTGTATAAAAACAATAGGGCGGCTCCTTTAGGGAGCCGCCCATAAGTACACTCCAACTCCAATTTCTAGAACTGACTCAACAACAATTGATTCGTAACTTCATGGTGATACAGTACCTCACCGGACTTCACTCTCATCCCAAGCGCCCGAGGAGATCTATCCGCCTCTTTCATTTTCAACTCAACAAATTTATCATGATTATCTTTTCCCATAACCTCAGCCATATATCTACTCTTCGAAAATAACTCGATGGCATCATATATATTCCCAGGTAAAGTTTTTACCTTCCCGGTCAAGATAGTTGAATATTTCTTATACTCTTCAGGTCCAGCATCCATCCCTTTAAGTCCACATTTGAGTAAAATATAAAGATATAAATATGGATTTGAATCGGGAGCGACCGTACGAACTTCTATTCTGGCACTTTTTTCATTTCCAATAGGAATTCTAATCATCGAACCTCTATCAACTTCCGAAACCTTTATCTCATTTGGAGCTTCAAATGCAGGATCAAGCCTTCGGTAAGCATTCACACTGGAATTCATTGTCAAACATAAGTCATTAGCGTGATACAAAATCCCGGTTAAAAACTTGTGAGCATCTTCTGATAAATGATCTTTAGAATCCTTAGCATAAAAAATATTTCGGCCATTTCTCATTATAGAAATATTCGTATGCATACCGCTTCCGTTCATACCGGCAATTGGTTTTGGTAAAAAACAAGCAGTCAATCCCTGAGTTTTAGCCACCTGCCTTGCACAAAGTTTATACAATTGAATCTGATCAGCAGCATCCAAAACTCCAGTATACTTATAGTTTAATTCAAATTGAGCTGGCGCAACTTCAGGATGATCCTTCTCATTTTCAAACCCGAGTGCACGCTTAACTTCGGCAAATTTATCAATGAACAACCTCAAGCTATCTTGTGGCAAACAGTTAAAATATCCACTCATCGTAGCGAGTTCGAATCCAACTTTTTCATCATAATTTTGCTCGGATTGGACACCCTTAAAAATAAATCCTTCAATTTCTGGAGCAACATTTACCATCATTCCATTCTCACGAAGCTGATCGGAAAGCTGAGATAAATGTGCCCTAAAATCCCCCTCATACAGACTTCCATCCTTATCACAAACATGTGCAAAAATCATAACCTTCCCGCCACCAAAAACATCAGCAGGAAGCCATCTAAAAGATGACCAGTCCAACCTCAATCTCAAATCAGATTCCTTTTGTTGAGTGAATCCACGTATAGAAGATCCATCAAAAGTTAAATTATCATAAGACGCCAACAAATATTTTTTATCATAATCCAACATCTGAAACTTCCCTTCCATGTCAGTAAAACAAATTGTAGCGGCCTTAATTGTTTTCTCTTCTTCTAAACATTTCAAGAATCTCATTCTAAATTCATCTTCATCAACATTAGCCTCTCTGTCTCTTTTAATCTTGAGATTCCTTTCCTCTAATTCAGAATAGGATAGATCAAGCAAAACAGGTTCGCCCATAATTTTTTTGTTAAATAAATATGTCTAATTCATACTCAACCAAAAAGTCATCGTCAAATGAAAAAATGGCTTATTTTAGAGCCTGTCGGAGCTTCAATATAGCCGAGAACAGCTTAAATATATAAGCTTTTCACTAACAATATTCTGTCGACTGTCGAAAAAACCTACAACCGTTATTGAGTTGCGATATTTAGAAAAATATTTCCTGGGAATTAATAAACCAAAAAAGTTGAAACTATACCTCCAACCACAACTAAAGAAAAAATTTGAATAATTTTAAACGCCACTTTTCTGTTACCAAACACTAAAAATATAACAGCCTTAGAAATAGTATTCATTATCACGGCTATAGTTATAGAAATCATAGCAGCGTGATATGTAAGCTGAGAAGGAACCATATTAGTAACGGAAATAACGATAGGGTCAACATCCAAAACCCCAGAGATAAGACTTGTAATATAAAGTCCATTATCACCCATTATATCTACCGCAAACCTAGACAAAAATAATATAACCCCAAAAAGCACTCCAAATTTTAGCGCAGGAAGAAGCCTAAAAGGACTTTTCATTTTAAGAACGTGTTGCTCCATCTGCTTCTCCACCGTTCTATCTTCTCTTTTAACCCATAAAATCAAAGCGGCTAATAGTCCGATAAGTCCCATTGTCAAAACAGGGATAGCTATCTTCTCAAGGAGATTCTCATTTAAGATCATTATCAAAATCAAGATTCTAATGAACATCGCACTGCTTGCAACAACAATTGCAAATACATAAGGTTTTATGACTCCTGTATTCTTCTTACTCTGTGCAGCAAAACTTAAAGTCAACGCGGTACTGGAAATAAGTCCCCCAAAAAATCCCATAATGCCAATTCCCCTCTTTGCGCCAAATAACTTAATAGCTATATAACTCGCAAAAGATATTCCGGAAATCAACACAACCATTAGCCAGATTACATATGGATTGAATACTTCATATGGTCCAAATCCTTGATTTGGAAGCAGAGGCAAAATCACAAAAGCAATAATCATGAACTCTACGGTAGAAATAAGTTCATTATTGTGAACCTTTTTGGCCCATGAATGCAGAGGAGTCTTGAATTTCAAAATCAAAAATAATGCCAACGTGACAGCGGTAGCCAAAATATACTGGTCCATCCCGCACAAGACTCCTATCAAATAAACAATGATAGAGGCAATATCGGAAGTAGCTCCAACTCCTCCGGGTTTATTTGCAATTATAAAGTATGCGGTAATAACCAAGAGCAAAAATCCAGCAGTTAATACGATAAAAAGAACCATTGAATACTTGGAAAAACTATATGCAAGCGCCCCAAGTAAGCCAATTAAAGCAAACGTACGAAGACCTCCAAAAGAGATCTTATAGTTTTTCCTCTCACGTTCAATCCCTATCAAACTGGCAAGTACTATAGCAACACCTATCTGTTGAAAAATTGTATAATCCATAATTCTTTCAAAAATATCTGGAAATTATAGCATAATTTGAGGACAAAAACAAACTTGCTCCACTAGAAGAAAGCGCATAGAATTGGGTAAACCCTTCATTTAACCCTCATTAAAATGGACACACCTCAAAAGCTCGTACTTGCGATGGCGGCATTCATGATCATAGTCCTGCTGCCGGCAATCATTTCCCCAAAGAAATTCAGAGAAATATCAACAGATCTAGTAGCTGACACGAAATTACTCAGAGTTGTAGGATTCATGACTCTAGTAATAGGATTCGTATTCTTATCAGTGTACTACAAACTAACAGGAGGATGGATCATGACAGTATCAATTTTAGGATACATAGCGGTACTAAAAGGCATAGCTCTGATCTGGACACCAGAAATAGGAAAAACCTTATACAAGAAATATTACAACACGGACAAATTCTTCATGATATTCGGAATAGCGGGAATCCTAGTATCCATAGGCCTAATATACATAGCTCTATACCCTCTCGCACCAGTAGTATTCTACTACTAATTACTTACCTCCCTTAGAAAGAGTACGTAAAGCAGAAGCTGAAATTCTCATCTTTTTCATCTTGCCAGTTTTTGGATCCAACATTTTCTTTGTAACCAAATTTGGAAGAAATCTGCGATTTGTAGCGTTGTTTGCATGGCTTCTATTGTGGCCAGTTGATGGCCTTTTCCCTGTGATTTGGCAGACTTTAGACATAGTTTTTTAATAAAAAGCAGAGCTATTCTATTAATAATGGGCATAAAGCGCAATATGATTTTATTTTTTGTTGATCTTTTTGAGGTTTTAAGGAATAATTAGCCCTGTCGTTAATTTTAGGCATTATGAAATTTAGAACCGAGAAAGACTTCCTCGGGGAAGTTAAAATTCCTTTTGACGCTTACTACGGATCTCACACAACACGCGCAAAAGACAATTTCAAAATTAGCGGACTTAAAAGTCCAGATATTTTCAGAAAAGCACTAGGCTTAATAAAACTAGCTGCAGTCGAAACAAACGTAGAAATAGGATTGATAAACAAACGCGAAGGCAAAGCTATAGCTCAAGCTTGCCAGGAATTTATAGACGGAAAATTCAATGACCAATTCAAATTGGACATTTTCCAAGCAGGAGCAGGAACCGGATATAACATGAGTGCAAATGAGATCATAGCAAATAGAGCAAACGAGCTCCTGGGAGGGAAGAAAGGAGAATACAAGCATGTTCACCCAAACAATCAGGTAAACATGGCGCAATCGAGTAATGACGTGATACCTACAGCCACAAGAATTGCAGCACTAATGATGATTCCGGCTTTATTAAAAGAGATAGAAGACTTGGAAACAGAAATAGGAAAGAAACAACAAAAATATTCGCAAACATTAAAAGTCGCTCGTACTCACCTACAAGATGCAGTTCCAATAACTATAGGCCAAGAATTAGATTCATACAGACAAGCATTGGAAAAATCTCGAGAGTTCATTGAAGAACGCAGCAAAGATCTAAAAAGGTTAGCAATTGGAGGAACTGCTGTAGGAACAGGCATTACTGCAGATCCGGAATTCAAACCACTAATGCTGAAAAATCTTACAAAGATAACAGGTATAAAATTTGAGAAAGCCAAAAATGCCACAGAAATAGCAAACAACATGAACTCTTTCTTGAATTTATCGGCAGCTCTAAGATCATTGGCTATAAATTTAATGAATTTCAGCAACGATTTAAAAATAATGAACTCAGGTCCACGTGCAGGATTCAGCGAAATTACATTACCTGCAGTGCAACCGGGATCATCAATAATGCCTGGAAAAGTTAATCCATCAATTTTAGAAAGCATAGATATGATAGCTGCTCAGGTGATAGGAAACGACAAAACAATTGAAATAGCAGCCCAGAAAAGCCAATTCGAATTAAATGTAATGTGCCCAATAATAATGTTTAACCTATTATTATCACTAAGTATTTTAACGAATGGAGTTTATTCATTACGAACTCTCTGTATAAAAGATCTAAAATATAACGAAGACAGAATAAAATATCTTTTTGAGAACAGCCTAGCAATTGGGACAGCTCTAGTCCCACACTTAGGTTACGAGCTCACTGCCGACATTGTAAAAGCAGCAATAAAAAAAGATATACGGATAAAGGATGAACTTTTAAACCGAAATTTATTTTCAAAATCAGAAATAGAAAAAATCTTCTCAGTAGATGCAATCACCCACCCGGTAAAACTTAAAAAGACTCGATAGTAGCCGTCCACTCGTCGAACTCCGTCTTATGGAAGTTGTACATTTGGCCAGGAATTCTAAAATACGCGCGGTAAATATATTTGTTGTCAGAACTCATTGCCACAAAATTTCGAATAGCAAACATTTGCTGATCTTCTCCAATAAAGACACCGTTTGAAGAAAATTCCATGGTGTATCCGGGATATTCTTTCTGCAATAAATCAGCAATCCCGGAATAATCTTGAATATTTTCATAGGCAGTAACACCTATCTCTATATTATAAATTTCATTATAAGGAAGACCATGAGCTCCGGACGGCCAAGTCTCAAGTTCTTTGTCGTATTCCGCCTTAAGCTCATCGCCGGCCACTCTATGCACCATCACAAATCCTTGCCCATTCTCTAAATAATCCACCTTATAACCGGATAAAATTCCAGCCTTAAAAGAATACTTGTCACTCATAAAAACAGGTTTATCAGTAAAAGAATCTACTATTTGTTTCCAGAAATCCTCACATTCAGATGAATCTTCGTCCACCAACCAGAAACTATAATCATTCCCATCAAAAGTTCCTACATGATAGCTAGGAGAACCATCTTTTCCAGCCATAGTTTGATATATCTTCCCATCATTTTCGGATTTTGTGACATCTCTATACTGATCCAAATCGAGAGAAAAATCGGTACCATATGTGACCTTGCAATCATTGTATTCTATATTTCCATTAACTCCTTCACTCGCGCTAGAAACAGCTGCCCCATACGGATACTGAAAATAACAACTCTGCTCCCCTACACAATTTTTG